>Ga0268250_10000866_pt1 | contig 13615 bp, 14 predicted proteins | sample AgamicAsSfe_FD_200448 | JGI IMG/M metagenome (GOLD analysis project Ga0268250, IMG submission 200448) | Agave microbial communities from Guanajuato, Mexico - As.Sf.e (v2) (version 2) | ecosystem: Host-associated > Plants > Phyllosphere > Phylloplane/Leaf | place: Guanajuato, Mexico | collected... | reverse complement strand
GGTGTGCGGAGGGGATGGTTGTTGTGGAGGATTTGTGTTGGGATTGAGCTTGAAATGGCGGTGGTATTTAGCGGTGAAGGCAGAGAGGAGATACGGATAGATAGGGAGGGTTGTCGTGTCGTGGAAGGACGAGAGCAGTATGAGTTGTAGGGCATGACGGCCACCAGTTGTAGTTGAGAGCACACACGAGGATATGTTATGTATTAACTATCAAGGCTTGCGCGAGGCATCATGAACTACATTCAAATTTCTGACACCATGATTACAGCCAGTGATTGACTTCGATCGCTCTTTTTTAGGAACACATACGCAACTCATCTCCCCAGCAACTCTCTCAACTCTGACGAGGCACAGGGACGGCCACCCGGTGTATGAACGGATGCTGCAGCGCTTCCACGGGAGTCATCCTCTTCTCCGGATTGAGATTCAAGCACTTCTCAAGCAGGTCCGCAAAAAGGTTGACCTCCTTCAACTCAGCCTCCGGAATCGGTTTCTTACCTGGCCCAATTGCACCAGCAGCAGCGAGTAACCTGCTCTTCAGATCTCGGGTAGGTTTGACGAAATTCATCAACTTCGTCATGTCTCTGCCAGTAACCTTGTCGCGCTCGACACTGCGGAAGTTGAGGTTGACGTCGTCGAAGTGCACGGCACCGAATTCGGCTTTCTTGAGCATCTTGAGACTGAATTTGCCTCGGCACTCCATGATGCTGCGTAGCATCTGGTTGTTGGAGCGGCCAGTGAAGAGAATCTTGCCGGTGTAGAGTTCGAAGAGTGTGCAGCCGATAGACCACATATCGATGGCGAAGTCGTAAGGAATGCCGAGAATGATCTCTGGTGCTCTGTAGAATCGACTCACAAGATATGGTGTAATTTCATTCTCTGATGCATCAGCCGCAGAACCCAGGTCACAAATCTTCAGCATATTGCGGGCTTCATTGACCAGGATGTTATCCGGCTTGAGATCGGCATGAAGAATATTGCACTTCCTCAACAAGCTCAAACCAAGCAGCATTTGTTGAGCATACGACCGGACGGCTTTGAGATTGATGCCCACATCGCGACCAAACTTCTTCAAGACTTCGCGTAAATTGATGCTCATATGTTCGAAGACCATACACATGTGACCTTTGTGAGTAAACGATCGTTCGAGGCGAATGAGATGCTTCTTGTCCTCGGGGTCAGCATCAGCCAACTTTTCCAAAATCTCCATTTCCTTTGTTGCTGCCTTGATCATGGTTTCATTATTTCGAATGACCTTAATGGCGACCAACTCTCCTGTTGTACTGTCCATTGCTCGGACCACACTCGAGAACATGCCTTTGCCGAGATTTGCCTGAACGTGGTACCTACCCTCGAGGAGTTCGCCAAGAATGATGCGATAGTAGCCTTCGTGGTCGTCCCAGTCATCAAGTAAACTCTGATCGAGCTCTTTAGCGATAGGGATGTTCACCGCCAGACTGGGCTCGCTGAGAGTCGTTGACTTCGCTGGAATAGGGGCGAACATGTCGTCCTCGCCATCACTGGCAAACATATCGTCTACTGGCTTTGAAACAATAGCCGCTGGTGGAGCTTCGACGGCCGACTCCGATAGAAGCACTTGCTGATCGTGCTGTTTCGTTTCATCATACGCACTGGCGGGCAAGTCTTGCCCAGCCATGCGTTTGTCGTGACGAGCACGCTCCTCGGCCATGTCTGCTGACGGGTCGTAATCTGCTGCAGAGGGCTCGTCACCGTCGATCACTGCCGACCCAGTCGTGTTAGCGAGCTCTGAATCATCCTGTACAGTGATGGCTGCAGGGGAACCAGCAGCAGAGTCAGTCGGTGGCGTTCCTGGTGCAGATATGCTGGGCGATACTGATGACCTGTTAGCCAAGAAATAGTACAGGTCGGCAGCCAGAGACTAACCTGATCTTTCCGAACGCTGGTCCGAGATACCAAGCTGTGAGAGTGGTGATGCAGGAGCGCTTTCCTGCTGTAAAGCTTGAACAAGAAGCGGTGTTGCTTGGCTTTTATACTTAGCTTTGATTGCTTCACGCCGCTTTCGCCTTTCCTCTATCGATACAGACTCGTCTTTTGGTGGTGCCTGTTCAGCTTCGAGTCCTTCCGCGATTGTCTGATTCTGTGCAGCACTGGATATCTCGTTAGTCAAAGCAGTCGACATACGTGGCTTATTGGACACCCACCTTGATGTCTCGTTGGCTGTAACAGCACCATCCACACTGAATTTTAGAATCGAGCGTATTGTCGACTGGTTGTGCTCGGATTGGCCAACATGCCGCTCGTCTCTTGCATTTGATTGTCGGGCAGGTACATCCCAACCAGACGGCTCTTGCTCTCTTTCAAATCTGACGCCATGCTGTCTGCTTTGAGTAGAGCCACTACCAGATGTGCCAGGTCGTGCTCTTTGTGGTGATCGACTTCTCGTGCGACGTCGTTTGTTGTCGTTGTAGTCATCTCGATCTCTATTGCTGTGCTGGTCTCTGTTGCTTCCCAGATCGCGTCCACCGTAGCTGCCATGTCCATTTCTCCCATCGTCATAAGACTGCCGATCGTTCTCATAGTGGACTTTGAACTGTCTTTGTCCAGATCTATGACTAGTCTCGCGATTGTCATCATGCGCACGTCTCTTCTGGCTTCCGTTCGGCGCCTTTTCAGCTCGATATGGTGACCTTGACCGATCTCGATTGCGTTGCCGTTTGGGGGATGGCGACCGCGGAGAAGCATCAGGTGATGGCGAAAGAGCATCCCTGAGTGAGCGGTTAACGCTGGTGGTCTTGTTCGAAGATCGTGCCGTAGTTGCCTTCTCGTTGCCGTAGTCACGCGCCTCTGAACCGGAGCGGTAACTCATGACTGCTGTTGTGGCAGATGGCTGGCCGTCCTAAATCTCAGAGTGATGAAGATGGTTAGCGTTGGTCTGACTCTGAGTATAGCTTGATGAGGTTCGGACCGGCGGCTTAGCACTTTAGCCTTGCACCTGATGGTGGTGTATGTACTGCTAGAGACCGTCGGGGTGCTCAAAGACCAGATCGAACACTAATTTGGTCAATGCTGGAGGAGGAAGCAGCGATCAAGCAGGAAGTATACGTACGGCGGGCGAACGACCGAGCGGGGAGAAGACTCCGTGCACAGCGGGCAGAGAGGGATGTCTTGTTTCGAGATGGACTTGACAAATTATCTTAGACCACATCTCTCACAATGCCTTCAGGTCAAGGCGCAGGGAGTATGCGATCGCATTTGTACAAGACTATGGACCTTGCTAATCAATCGCGCTAGCCAACCCTATCCACAACAAGGCACCAAAGAAGGTGAAGAAGGAATTGGACGAGGATGAACTTGCCTGTATGTTGGCTTTGCGCGCAATTCGAAAGATTCCAGATGCTGACAGGTCATTAGTCAAGGCGAAGCAACAGGCTGGTACGCGCCACACATGATTACACATGATTCCTGGTCACCCGAGTATTTTAAGGGCTAACACCTAGCGACACAGACAAGAAGGCCAAGGATGAGCTAGCAAAGAAGGCCGGTGGCAAGGGGCCATTGAACACCGGGTCGCAGGGAATTAAGAAGTCGGGCAAGAAGTGAGGAGAAGCATGATCAGGGTTGCTGTAACGGAAGTGGGTGGCACACTCAAGATCGCTGGACTGAAAGTGGCATGAAAGCACTATTGAAGCCCGAGCAGGAGTGGGAAGAGAAAGTCTGCTGGATATTATATGGCAAACCAAGCACGATTTCAAGACATTCAATCACATCAGACACATTGCAATAGTATGGAAGGAGATCTGAAAGATACCAGAGGAGGCACAAGTGCTTCACTGCATGTATTCGCCATTGTACCAGGAAGGATCTGGACCCAAGGTCTGGTGGTGAGGATTTGGGCTCCGAAGTCAAGACCAAGCTCTCTGCAGCCTCTCATGTCATGTTTGCTGGACCAGAGAACGTGCCATGACCCTTCCATTTCTTTCTCCGGGACATTTTTCGATCAGCGCTTTTCCATTACAAAAAATCATCTCAGCATTGTGGTCAGAACTTGAGCAGTACCCAGGAGGGTGCCGTACCGTCTCATGTTCCCTGCAACCACGCCCTCAAACACATCACCATCTGCGCACTCTCCTCAGACTAACAATAGATCAGCTTCTTCAACCGGACTCCGCATCATTAAGGAGTTCGCCGTACCGTCTCAGACCCTCACCTAAGTGAACGTATCAGGCGCACCGCCATACTCCTTGCACCTGATCAAGAACTCGAGATCTTCAATCTCCTGCTTCGCTCTTTCCTCAGGCGTCATCCTAGCCTTTCTTTCCTCCGCTTCTCTCTTGTCCTTCATCTTCGCAATCCACATGGCTCCCGCTCTCTGCCTTCCATCCGCCTCCTCTTGCGCTCTCTCTATAGTCGCTTTCTGCTCAGCAATCGCTTTCGCAACCGCTTCCCTCGCCTTCTCCGCAGCTCTCTCGGCCTGCTCGAACTTCTCCTTTGCGATCTGCTGTGCCAACCGCTGATCGAGAGCTAGGCAGCGCGTCATCGATTCAACCTTTCTAGCGAGGTCGTTGTCTGTCGTGGCACTGGACTTGCGGCTCTCCTCCTTGACGATCTCGTGCACGAGGCCCGTCAACGCATTGATGTCTTTTGCGGGTTTCTTTGGCAGCGCGACGTCTTCCGCGAAGAGCTGCTCGTTGGTGTATGCGACTCCAGCTTTAAATCCTGCTACTGCTGCTGCTGCCGCCGCGATACCGGTGGCTGCCAAGCCGACGGAGAGGAATTTGGACATTGTGGTAGCTTACGTTGTGTTTGTGGGTGTCAGTTTGGAAGGGTCGTGGATTCTGAGAGCTCTGTAAGCTTGGATTTTGGAGCTTTTGAGCAAGGTGAGGTCGATGAGATCTGTGGCCTGCGTGAGCTTGAAGAGCTTGATGAGGTTGTGAGGATCATGTGGTTGCCTACTTTTCTGTTTGTGATGAGCTCTGTGAGCTTGAGGAAATCGGTGAGTCGTGATGTAAGCTAGGTTTGGAGCTTGGTGAAGAGAGCGTGAATTTGGCAGTGAGCAGTGAAAGAAAGTGGGAAAACGTAGTGGGGGTGGGAGGTGGTCACGCGGTGACAACGCGATTAAGGGCTAGCAAGTCTGAAACAGCTTGGCACGAGATGTGAAACAAGATCTGAATTCTTCCCTAAGCATTTATTTGACCGTTTACCGGATCATCGCAAGACCCAATCACCTATGTCTGATTGACTGCCGCCTCGCTGTGTGCTGCATGGTGCACCTTCACTCAATCCATCATAGCCATGATTAGGCGGGGAATTCGTATCCGAACTCATCCTCGATCGCAATCTTGCAAGAAATTAAATCCGGAGACTCCCTTCTCATGCTGCTATCAGTCCTTAGTTCTGCCGCGTCATGATCCGTGTGCGTGAAGCAGATTCCCTCACTCGACCACCAAGTTGCCCAGCATGCTGCTCAAGCCACCAAGCTGCTCATGATGCACCTTCACGACATCCCCGTCCGCCATGTCCAAGATCTCAGGCGTGTCATTGTCCTGGATTCTCCCAATCCAAGCCTTCTCGATCGAGAAACGCAGAGCAGCTCTGCTGATACCCGAGTGCTCCGCATACTCGTCCATGACGAACTTCATCTTCGTGGTAGGCGCGATCTTGTAGAACCTTTCGTTGACGCCATTCTTGACGCTGAATGACAGTTTGCCCTTCAGCATGCGCGTCAGATCAGCAGTGTGCTCCATATGCACGTCAATACTGTTTCCATCCTCCATCCTCAAGCTCTCGGGTGTGTCGTTGTCATGAACGCTCTGGCCTTCGAGCAAGAACCGTAAAGCAGGTCTGCTCCAGCCCTTGCGTGCCGCGAACTCGTCCATGACGCGCTTCATCTTGATGGTAGGCTTGACTTTGAAGGTCAAGTTGCCGTAGTGGTGGTTGAGGCTAATTGTCAAGGGAGTAACTGAAGGTTGAGTGGCGTTGTCGTCGTGGGCGATTGAGCTATTCAACATGCGCCTGTAACCACCAATCTGCTCCTGATGCACCTCGATACTGTCTCCATCCTCCATCTCCAAACCCTCTGGAGTGTCCTCGTCCTGGATTCTCGTACCGTCGAGGAGGAAACGCAATGCAGGTCTGCTCCTTCCCGAACGTTCCGCATACTGATCCATAATGCGCTTCATTTTGATGGCGCGTCTGACTTTGAAGGTCATCTCGTTGTCGCTGTTCGTGAGGCCAATAGTGATATGGTCGGGTACGGCTGGTGGAGTGGCTCTGTCCTCATGATTGACGGGAGCTTGAGCGGCATTGTTGGTGCTGGAAGCGACATAGTCAAACGGTGGACCCAGAGAAGCATCGCCATCAGGACGAGTAGATTGGCTGTCTGGGAAGAAGTTGAGAGGGCGGATGCGGTTGGGGTCGCGGTTGGCGTCGTCGGAATGAAACAAGCTGTTTGGATCGTTTGCGCGTTGGGTTGACATTGATTTGGGCTGGTTGAAAGGCTAGGTAGATGAGTGAGCATAATTCGCTGAACGGCATGTTAATGCTCTGGTGCTCTCACGTTGGCTGAGTCCTCGCGCTCGATTCTGTTTGAAGTGGCATCGCCATCAATAGGTCCAGCAGACATTGTGAGATCCTATTGTCAGGCAGATTCAGCGAAAGCGAAGATTTTGAGATAGCTGAGGTCTGACAACAGACCAAGCGGAGTGTGAAGTTGTAGTGGCTGGTACGAAGACTGCTAGTTATAGGGATGCAAGAACGGGGGAGGAGACAGCAAAGAGAGCAAAAGTGTTGTAAGGAAGAAAGTGGGTGAAGTTGAGTTGCAGACGATATGAAGACTCTGAAAGCAGGACCCTCGCTCTTGTGACCTGCTCAAGATCTCGATCTCGATCTGAAACAAGTGAAGTTCAAAATCGCCCTCAGATAGCTGGAACAGACCAGGTAGCTTTGTTCACAAATAATGTGTCGCCAGCTCTTCGATGATTGTTTGACAAACAATGGAATCGAAGTTGGTTCTTTCAGAATCACCTTGGTTTCATCATTGAAATCCTTTGTGATGACTCAGTGTTTTTGCTTCGTATAATAGTACGATCCCAGCTCCATCCATTTAGATTGCTTTTCACCATCTACAAACGCCATCAAACACCACCTGCGGAGCTGTAGCTCGACGACGCGGTTCATGCAAAATCCCACACATATGTACCATCTATATCCCTCATCATATGTGCTATTCCTGCACATTCTTTTTCATGTGCCAAATCATGCCCTTTCCGAAGGTGTCAGCAATATTAAGCAAGGATACCAAAGTGCAGTACTCACATTTTGTACTCCGTCTTTCCCTTTGAAGTCCTCATCCCATCGTCAGTTTCCAGTTCCCACTCAATCGCAATGTCCAAATCTCTTCTGTTCCTCTCATTAGGCTTGCAAGACAATTGCCCTGAGATCTTCTCTCCTTCTTGTACAGTCAGAGTCTCTGTAAGGTAGAAAACCGTCTGCTTCCAATGTGTGTATTTCGTGTGCGGGCCGGTCGAGAATTTGATAGGCTTATGGCAGGCGCTGAACTCGATGTCGAACCACGCGATGACAGCGTGGATAAAGTCATCTCGTCGTGCGCTCAGGTAAAACGGCCTGCTAAAGGCGAGATCTTCGACTGTAACGGTGTAGAGGTCGAAGGTGATGAGAGCGTGCGGGTCAGTCACGACTGCCTTCATCTCCACGGTATCGACGAGAGGCTCTGTGAGTGCAGTCTTCTTCAAAGGGCTGTAGTCGAAGCCCCAGACGTTGTCCCAAACTATCTTTGTCAGCAGGAGTCGTTGAAAGCGCAGGATCGCAACCACGTACATCCAATCTTCTCCTCTTTGTAGTCACCATCTTCAATACCAGCAACGTACAGGACTGCCTTGTCCGGGAAGATCAAACCGCCCTTCTCCAAATACCGGTCGCGCGCATAGAGGACAGTGTCCATCATGCTCTCATACAGCAGGAAGTAACCCATCCACTCTGAGATAATGATATCCACCTTTGGGTATGGTAGCTCAACCTCCTCCATCTTTCCTTGCAGAAGTGTGATCTTGTCCGCGAATCCATTAACAGCGACGATTTCCCTAGCCTTCTCGATGATAGTCGACATGTCCACACCAATAACGTGTTTCGCTCCAGATTTCGCAGCGAACATGCTGAGAATGCCAGTTCCACATCCTACGTCGAGGACGACCTTGTCCTTGAAGATATGCGGGTTTTGGTAAATCGAATCGCGGTAGGACTTTGTCCTGACCTCGTCCTTCAGCATCTCTTCATGGATGCCATGGTGGTTATAGCTGTTAAAGTAGTGGACCTTTCGAGTATCAGCTGGGAATTCTGGCTTTGTAGGTTCCTTAAGCATACCTCGGAGTGCGCCAGACCAGCAAGACGGTCTTCTGGCTTGGCCGCGGACGAGCCTGAGGCCGCAGTGGAAGGCGCAGCTGCCATGATCGAATTGGCAATTGGCGCGGGGAGTGTAATCACGCAAAGAGAGGATCGCGAACTTTTTCCATCCTCGAGTATGGAGAATCGGATTTACTTCCGCTTAGTCAGGGTCGTGTTTCGGGAATAGTTTCCATAAGGTATGATATGCTCGACATTAAGCACAACCTGGAAGTCGTCAGCACTGCAGCAGCAGCATTCCCGAGATGGGATTTCGAAAATCATTTGGGCGGTGTGCTTTATGAGGCAGTGAACGCTCACTATAATACAGCCAACGCAAAGGATCACGAGTTGGACAGTAGACTATAATTATGTGGTGAAGACGCGTTGGGACAGGGTAAGAATCGCGACAAGTAGACTACTACTAGGAGAAGACCATACAACACAATTCACATCTCATTATCATAACGCTGGAAGAAAGTGTGTTTGCTACAGCATATTCATCTCGTCCTTTCATGCAATCTAAATTCCATACCATCTCCCGACTCAAACACATCCTTGCTACATCTATTAGCCTGGAGGAGGCCTCAAGCCGTCAGGAATCTTGACGGTAGGCTGGTAAATGCTACCACCATGGGGGCTCCCGAGCCCAGAGGAAGACAATTTCGGGAAGGACGGACCCGTGTCTGGCGAAGATGTTTGCGGTAGGGATGCCGACAGAGTCGTTGACACTGTTGACATTCTAGGATATGATTTGGCGTTGGCAGAGGTGATCTCTGGCCACGTCTGTGACTTGTCTCCAGTGCGCTTGGCAACCATCTTAATAATGTTTGCACCGACGTCCTAGCGGCCGAGGGTGTCTGCTTGATATTAGTTGGTGTATGCGCCGGCAAGGGCGAGAGCTGAGAGCATAGAACGCATAGAAAGCATGGTGGAAAGGCTTGAAGAGTGTAAGAGACTGTTGTCAGAGGAGGAATCAGGGAGTGTTTCATCCTGATAGATCCAGAAAGAATTTGATATGTGAGGGAGTTACAGCAGATATATACAAGCACGACTGAACACTATGTCACAACCTAAGTAGCTTTTTCATAATGACCCTTCTTCGGACGCAGGTTCCTTTTCAAGACCGCGTCGGTAGCGAATGATCAAGCTATCATGCAGGCATAAGCCCAGAAGTGGAAGTGGAATGTCACCCTCTGCAGGCTGCAGACTCTGACGGTGACCTCCCATGCTCTCGAAGGCTGTTTCTTGCAAGTGTCTCCAGCTGTATCCTCGTTGACGTGCGCATCAGGCTCTCACAAGCCTTTCAAGCCTTTCAAATCGATCGGGACAGACTTTCCAGACTTGATGTTCTGGGCAGGTGACAAGTCGGGAAAGAAGGTGAGGCTCGATAAAAGTGCACGTGGATCTGTGATTGGATGCTGCGGCAGTGACATGACTCGAAACGCTCGATGTGCTCGATGTGCAGTTCAGCATCACCACGTTTTGAAGATTCTAGAAATCGAAGGCACGTTCTGGATCTTCGCCTCGTCAGGGCGCAGGATACTAGACGACAATGGCACTGGCTGATTATGTGGTGAAGAGCTGAAAAGTTGTCGCAACCAAGTGTTGATGGAGCGTCGGTAAGAAGCTCTCACGCGGTCAGTGACATCTCAGATTACCTGAGTTTCGAGTCGTTGGCCCTGGTACCTCCGCGTAGTGATTCCTCGCCAGCATAGGTATACTTGCGTCGAAAAGCTGTCCATCCCCGGAAGAAGAGCACGCAGTGAGATATGGCTGAACAGCGACAACTGCTTCGCCATCACGAGGATGGCGATGATGACCAATACAGATTCAGTAGTTCTGACGAGGACTGGGAAGAGAAGGACACCGCAGACATTCCTGTTAGCGGTCACTTTGGTGCACGGAATCTGCTGTTTGTGACGCTTGTGGCAGCAATATGTATGCTTTCACTGGGATATATCCTAGTGGATTGGACGCAGTATATGCCGAGCAATGCTGGAGAGGCTCACGATCATGCGGCTCCAGTCATGAGCATGGACATGGGGGCAGATGAGGCGATTGCCACGATACCAGTGGCGAGCCTCCCGATACCAATACCAACACTCGCTTCTACAAGCACTGTTGTGCAATCGACACCAACACCTGAAGCTACGCAAGCATCAGAAGCATCAACTCCGAGTGATCAGGACAAATACGTCCTGTCCAAGGACTTTGACACCTCGGCACCTCCAACACGCAGAGAATACCACTGGCACATCAAGGAGAAGATGTTGAACCCGGACGGCGTATTCAGACCCATGATCTTGATCAACGAGGAGTATCCAGGGCCACTCATCGAGTGTAATGAAGGCGATACGATTGTCGTGAACGTCCACAACGAGGGCACTAATGCTACGGCCATACACTACCACGGCCTGTATCAGAACGGCACAAACTGGATGGACGGTACTGTGGGCGTTACGCAATGCCCTATAGCGCCTGGCGCCAACTTTACGTACGAGTTCAAAGTCGATGGACAATCGGGAACGTACTGGTATCATGGTGAGTCCAAAAGTCCAGAGCAATAATATGGGGATTGCGCCTAAAGAATGATTTAGGTCACCAAGGCGTACAATCAGCAGATGGCCTGTACGGGCCGCTAGTGATACATTCAAAAGACGAGAGACAACTTCAGCAGCTCGAATACGATACAGATCGAGTCGTCATGCTTACAGACCACTACTGGGATCTATCCAGCGAGTTACTCCTCGACTACCTAGCTTCCGATGCTGAGAACGCCGAACCTGTACCAAACAGTGCACTGATCAACGGAAGAGGCATGCGGGATTGTAGCCAAGTCGGAGACCGTCACTGCGACAATTCGACATCGAACGTCGGACCATTGCCGTTTGACCTGGAGCCTGGCAAGAATCACCGATTGCGCATCATCAACACTGGTGCCTTTGCAGAGTTTCAGGTGTCAATAGATCAGCATGAGTTTGCAATCACAGAAGTCGACGGCACAGATGTTGTACCTGTCAACTTCCATCGTCTGGTCATTCAGCCAGCACAACGGTACTCGATGATTTTCAGCAACAATCAAGCGCCTGGTCAATCGTTCTGGTTGCGAGCAAAGATGATCTCAACATGCTTTGCAGAGCCGAATCCATACTTACAAACTGAAGTGTGGGCACCAGTTCGCTGGCTCAATGTGGGAGGCGGTCCCAACACGGAGATACCAATGAGCCCGGATTTCTACGAAGTGATAACACTGATATGCGAAGATCTCGACACAACAGAGCTCCATCCTGTGGTGTCGATGATAGCTCCTCAACCTACAGTCTCAATGTTCTTCCGAGTCAACTTTGAAATTGGTGGTTGGCAGCTAAGTCGTGGCAAGTTCAACCAATCCTCATGGCATGGCGATGTGCAGCATCCAACGTTGTTCAAAGCAATCGAAGGTTACAACCAGGAGACCGTCCTCCCACCTGGCGGTATCAACGATTGGAGCTTCGACAGCGAGAAGGAGCTAGTACTACAAACTGAAGGCATCCAGGTCGTTGACATCCTCCTCCACAACTTTGATGACGGAAACCACCCTCTTCATCTCCACGGCTACAAATTCTTCGTTCTAGCACAAGGACATGGGTATCCACCCAAGAACTTGACCCAGACTGTAGACCTCAGCAATCCACTCCGTCGCGATACTGCCAGTGTGGAGGCGTTTGGCTGGACTCTGATCAGAGTGATTGCAGATAATCCCGGCGCGTGGAGTTTCCATTGTCATATCTCGTGGCATGCTGAGGCTGGGTTGATGATGAGCTTCCTCACGAGAGCGGATGAAGTGGCTAAGATGGTGATTCCTGAGGCGAATGAGGCGCTATGTGCCGCACCACTGGAAGAGCTGCAGAAAGGCATGAGTCCTGATGATGATTACTTCTCTGGCACATTGGAGGAGAGGGAGCTCAAGACTTCGCCGCAGCGATTCTTCTCTGCAGGCTTGCTGTCCTGAGACAGATGTATAAGCAAAGTATTACAGTACATGTACAGTAACGATTTTATGATCTAGGCTAGACTGTAGATATGTAAAAATCAATGCCTTCGATGTCCACTATGTTCGTCCTTCCTGTTCAGGCTCTTCTCCCACGTCGACCGATTAGCTCGCATCTTCGACCACTTATCTGCTACACGTGGGCTCCAAGAAGCGACTTCGCTACCCTTTGACCTACTTGCAAATCCACTCGCTGCAAGTGGCTGCCATGCCTGTCACTGTCACTACTGCTGTCATGCCTTTGGATCTTGACGGGGCCTCGGGCTCTCACTAGCGCACGGTGACGATGGGCTAGGTTTGTAGTAGCGTTTACCTCTATGCAATGGAGCAATATACCAACTTGAAGTCCATGCTGTCGCCCACTCCTCCTCACCGCTCCTTTAATCTGCGTCGATACTCCGGAAGACTGTGTAACTGTGCTCAGCTCTCCATTGACCTCCATCACCACCATCTGTATACTCTCCGAGATCAGTTACAGACATGGCTCTTCTGTTCCTCCGGAATGTCGTCTTCCCTCGAATGGACGCTTCCCACACAACAAGCTATAGTCCAGTTCTAGAAAGTCAAGAAGGTGAGGAACTTTACCATCTCGTCACTTCTCCCTCGCTCACTCATTTCATTACAGCCTTCACCCGCCGACAATCAGACGGATTCTCTTCGACATCGTCCTCCATCGACTCTCTGGAATCATCATCCGACCTCGAAAAGGGTCGACCCTACAATATAAGCCCCAGCTTCACACATTCGTCAGACGTACCAGCGAACACAAATAGCACGTTTACGAACCGTCTCATCTCAGATGCCACTATAGGATTATCAGACGGCCTGACCGTGCCTTTTGCGCTCACAGCTGGTCTGTCTGCATTGGGATCTTCGAGAGTGGTGGTATACGGTGGGCTTGCTGAGTTGATTGCAGGGGCCATATCCATGGGGTGAGTACGCCTGGTCCGAGCATTTCTCTCGGTGTACAATGCTGACTCTTGACCCAGGCTTGGTGGCTATCTCGGCGCAAAGAGCGAAGCGTACGCACACCCAGACAAGCCGCAGACACCTTTAACGGATAGCAGCTAACACACCCACAGCGAAGCCTACACCTCCACCCTCACATCCACACGCTCAACCGTCCTCTCCTCACCCTCAGAAACGCAATCCCTCATGCTCACCACACTCTCTTCCCTCCGTCTCCCTCCCACCCTCCTCAAT
>Ga0268250_10000864_pt1 | contig 13635 bp, 14 predicted proteins | sample AgamicAsSfe_FD_200448 | JGI IMG/M metagenome (GOLD analysis project Ga0268250, IMG submission 200448) | Agave microbial communities from Guanajuato, Mexico - As.Sf.e (v2) (version 2) | ecosystem: Host-associated > Plants > Phyllosphere > Phylloplane/Leaf | place: Guanajuato, Mexico | collected... | reverse complement strand
GCGGTGTCATATGTATAGCAACAGATGCCATCGCTGTTATCGTATCAAGACTTCCGCTGGTATATCCTCACACATTTGAGACCGACGCGCTACCATGGAGAATGATCACGAACGACTCATCAACCATGGCCCAACACCCCGCAGACATCCCACCTGGCGTCTCGTCGTGATCATCAACACCATATTCGTCGGTCTGGTCCTTCTGGTGTATATTGTGTTTCTGATGTGGATATACACCAACCTGCAGGTCAGAAACGGAGTAGCAGAAGTGTTCAGTGGGACTTGTCCCAGGGGTTCAAGGGCAGCAGCATATGCTCACTTTGCTACAAATGCTTTTGCGGTTCTGCTTTTCGCTGTGGGCACACACGCCGTTCAGATATTGCTTTCGCCAACCAGAGCTGAGGCTGAGAACGCCCATGCACGAGACCGATGGCTCCACGTCGGTGTTGGAGGACTGAGGAACATGAAGTGGATTCATAGGCGCAGACTGATCAAAGCAGTTGTGCTGTTGGCGACCTCTATTCTGTTACCCTTACTGTAAGTCGTTACCGAGATCGTACATCTCATCTCTCTGGCTGATATTGGAAAAGCCACAACTCCATGATATTTGCAACCTTGGCAACAACAGACACAGCAGCAGCGCTTGTGACTGAGGATTACCTCACAGGATCTCGACTAGATGGAGCCACGGAGCAGTCCATATTCCAAGCCAAGGCGGAGTATTACCGTAACGTCTCAAAGTCATCTCAAGCAGCGCTCACGACAATCGACTTCGAGGATCTGCTCCAACAAATGCGAGGTAACTTGACAGATCTGGAACGCTTATCACCCGAGGAATGCCGCAGCGCATACTCATCCTTCAAAGTACCATCTAGGTTCTCGAACGTCCTGCTAGTCACTTCATCCAATGCAAGCAACACATTGGACGGCTTCGTTAACGGCGACCTGTTATATCCAGAGCTCGCTGTCGAACCCAAACCTGAAGGTACTCAAAGTATGCGAATCATCAATTGGTTCAACGCTGACGGCATTACCCCTGTATCTCACAATCATTGTGTTGGCACAGTCTTCGATTTCGGCAACGGTGATACTTGGAATGTTCCTGTGTGGGACTACTACTGTACGGTGATGTCCTATCCCATCGACTACTGTTTGGCTCAGAAGTTTGAGTTTGATTGCGGTGTGGCCCTCAACACCCGAGTTCTCGTTGGCATCATTGTTTGCTTGATTGTCGAGTTCGGGTGTCTGATCAGTCTGGCCATTGCACGTGGCTTCCGACCTTTGGGTATGTTACTGTTACCATCATCTATGAGATCCTAAACTGATTCCTCTCAGCGACCGTCGGAGATGCTGTTGCCAGCTTTCTGAGGCATCCCGGATCTTTGGTTCCAAAATCTGTCCAGCTTTCCATTCCCGCGGTGCATTCGCCAACAAGCAAATTTGACAAGTTCGGCTTCCGACGATCTGAAAAAGATATCGCTGTCTGGAAGCACAAATGGCCAGTCTGGCGAGCAGCTGTTGACACTGAAACTTGTGCCTTGTTTATCAACATGTATGCATAGCGCATATCACGGATGTTACAATCGCTGACAGACTTATCAGCCTCTTCCTGAGTTTCTTCGCCATCGCCACTGCCGTACTCATCATCTACAATAACGGCGAGTTATCAGAGTATCAATCACTAACACTCCAGACCCCGACCTCCGATCACGGTCTTGTGGCCAATTTGTTCAGTCTCGGCACCATACATCTCGCCATCTCAGTGATATACCTATTCTACAATCATCTATGGTCACGCATGGTCGTCGCTTCTGAGTTGAACGAACTCGTCAAAACACCAGCGTCACTACGTGTAACTTTACCTACACAAGGCGCTCAGAATACTTATTATCTCGCCGTCAAACCACACTATACCGCCATACTTCTCATCGCACTGACTACTTCCCATTTCCTCACCACACAAGCATTCAATGTAGTGGCTATCTATACCTACGATGTGTTGGGTCACTACTCACACCAACGCATCACTTACGGCATCTCAACATCTTCTGCGTTGTTGGCTTTGGCGCTTGGATTTGTCATGTTGTGTGTTTTGGCTTTTGCGATGGAGAGGAAACTCGATGCGAGTATGCCTGTGGTGGGAAGTTGTTCGATGGCGATTTCTGCGGCATGCAGTGGCGGTGATGTTGTGATGGGTTTGAGGAAGGTCAGGTATGGGAGGAATGAGAGGACTTTCAGGATGGGATTTTTGAGTTCGTGAGAGTCGAGACTTGGAAAGTGGGCTTTGGTATCGTTGCTTTGGAGAATTAGTATGATCATTGAGAACTCGTTAGGTCAATCTTGAGTTTATCAGAAATCTTTAGTTGGTTAAATAGGCTTGACTATTTCACTCGACTGCTCCCATGGTTTGACATCTACCTTCGAGCATCAACGAAGCCACAAAACCAAGGCCCTGGAACATACAGTGTCGCTCTTGGGACAACGACAAGTGATTGACGAGAAGAAATTATGTTCCAAGGTATATCATCTACCATCTAAACCCCCAGCAAAAACATCACAGCAAATTCATATCACATGCACAATCCCTCCTGCCCATTTCTTGACCCAATCTCCCTCACACCTTCCCCTTCTTCCCACCCATCACATCCCGTCCAAACTGCCTCAAAAACCCCGCCGTCTCCACAACCGGCAAAACCACCGAAATGCCCGTAGACACAAACACCCAAAGAAAAGAAATCACAATCCAAGCAGTGAAAAAGCCCTTTGAAAACACATAATGGGAAAAAAACATGGGCATGGGGATTAAGAAGTCCATGAGGAAGGTTAGGAGGAAGGAAGCGATGCAAGCGAGTTTAAAGGCTGAGCGGAGGGAAGAGGGGTTTTCTTCTGTGAGGAGGTCGGCGGCGCGTTCGGCGTCTTCGGAGGTGGCGTAGGTGGGTGGTGGATGTTGTGGGGGTGAGGAGAGGGAGGCGGTGGTGGAGATGTCGTGGTCTGGTGTTGAGAAGGGGGCTTTTTCGTCGTCCTTGTTGGTGGTGGGGGGATGGGCTATGGTGGTTGCGGTGTCGAGTTTGGATTCTTGCATTGGTTTCTTCTGCAGTTGTGATTCTACTATCATTGTACCCTCGGCATTGATGCTGCGAGTTATTGCCCAGTCGAAGTTTTGGGGCTTGATGAGGGATACAATGACGGTGAGGATAAGTCCTGACATGATGGCTGCGAGATTGCCTGCTAGTGTCGCATACTCGGTTCCAGTAGATGCAATGGTGAGTTCGCCAAAGTAGACTTTGGCTGTTGCGAGCCAAGCGGCAATGCCGATGATGAGGCCGCCGATAGCACCGGTGATGGCACCTGCGGCAGATTGACCTCGCCAGGTGATTGCGAAAGCGGCGGGGAAAACAGCGCCGCCGATCAGGAGGCCCATGACTAAGAAGAGCCAGCCGAGATCAATGCCAATTGCGTTCCAGATACAGGCAAAGACTGCCATTGTAAGACCGAACGCGCAGATCATGATGTGGGAGACGAAGATCAGGGAGGCAGAGGAAGCGGTTGGGCGAATGTAGCGTTGGTAGACATCGAAGGTCAACAGCGAAGAGACCGCGATCAGCTCGGCAGAAGCACAGGATGTAACTGCCATGAAGAGCACAATCAGCAGAGCCACAGCACCGCCTTTGCCCATGAGTGCTTGAGCTGCGTAAGCTGATGCAAGACCGGCAGAGATATCGCTGCTCTGAGGCACGCCAGGGTAAGTAGGAAAGCGAGGGTTGTCAATCAGTGCCACGGCAGAGAGACCCAGTGTAGTTGCGAAACCAAAGGGCACCGCAAACCAGGCCAAGCCGCCCAAGATATATGCTCTGACGGCAGTAGTAGGTCTGGAAGCGATAGCTCTCTGCCAATAAGCTTGGTCCAGGAACACAGTACCGCTACCAGAGCAGAGCTGAATAACACCAAAGATCAGGGCGTAGTTTGACTTGAGCGTCATGTATGAGCCTTGGACGTTTCCTGCTACTGGTCTCTGCACTGCCGCCTTCTTGAGCAGTTCGTACATTTCGCCAGGTGATCCAATGAGGTCGTTAGTAGCGTAGGCGTTGAACATAAAGTATAGGATGATAATCATCAGGATGACGGTGTGACTGTAGTCGCACAGGAAGGTGGCTCGCAGACCGCCGAGGACGACGTAGGCGCATACACCAACCGGAATCAGGAAGATAGCTGCGTAGACGTTCATGCCAGTCAAACTCGTCACCACGGCAGATCCACCGAGCAACAGTTGTGAGCCAACCAGAATGTTGGTGACAAAGGCGAAGAAGAGGAATGTGATGTGAGCAGTACGTCCATAGCGAGCCTGAACAATCTCCAGATATGTGTGTGCGCGGGGTGCGTTCATCTTGACCTTACAGGCCAGAATAGAGAACATGAGAATTTGGACTGTGGCACCAGCAGCGTACCTATACTGATCAGTATCGACGCAGATCCACAGCAGAGATTAAGCTTACCAGAAAGGTCCGGCGACACCATATTGATATGCTACGGTAGAGCTTTGTAGCAATGTAGCCGCCCTGAACATCCGTTAGCGTCGACATCCCAGCTACTGCTCCACTCGGCGAGAGATGACAGAAAGCATACCATGTCCAAGCCGAGACGATGCCAGATGCAATAAGACCAGGCTTGATACTACGAGATGCAGTATTGAACTCCTCACTGGTATTGGTGTTGAAGCGCGTGTATTTGTTCTGAAGATGCGAGATGCCCATCATCACCTGGAATCGTCAGTATATACACTGTGTCTTGTTGAGATATACTTACAAAGGCAAAGAAGAAGCCAACTCCAATGACCACGCCATAGCCAGCACCAGCTGGCAGGATTTGTGCTGAAGAGGCCATGTTGTGTGACTAGCTAGAGTTGGAAAGCGTGAGTGAGCTGGAGGGGAGGGGAGCGAGAGAGCTGGTCATTATATCCAAACCTACACTCATCGCATCGACCTACCATATCTTGCCTCCCGAGATCACGCTTGAGAGGCAAAGACACTGCCTATCTGCGTGTGGAAGCACCCATGTCGACGAAAACACTATGCACTGCAGTGAGGTATCGCGATAACATGTTGGGGTAATTCATCTTTGTCACATTGCCAGTTGGAGAAGGTGCGATTGCGTTTCGCCGTTTGGTGCGCTGCAAGATAGTATGGATGAAATTGACCTATCGTGAGGTGACTTGTGGTTGGGGTCCGGGGTCGGACAGTGTCGATCATTCCCCTCGCCCGCCTATAGACGGCAGCGGCTGCCGATACAGAGATAAGGTGATGGGGCAGCATCTAAACGATAAACCCGTTGTTTTTGCTGGTGAGTAACAACTTTTGATATTTGCCTAGCAAGTGCAAGTGCGCGATTGATTTTGCCTGTTCAATTCGGTCTTCGTTCGGAATTTTTCTCATGCACGAATCGCTGTCTAAGGCACACCACGACCTTTACGTGTGGCCTTTGCCAATTCACTCTGTGCCTTATCATCGGCATACTTCTGGTAAATGCTGAGATACTTCTCCTGCTCGCTCGTGGTTTCGCGCACCGAAGGGCGGTTTTCAATTGCTTTGAGCCACTTGTCGAAGCGTGACCAGACTGCACTATCCTCACCCTCCTTGGGGATGTTAAGACCGTTCTTGTAGTGGTCGAAGACCCAGAGGCGGACTAAGCAAAGATGTCAGTATTACGTGTGAGATGCGAGGACAGAAAATGGTACGTACTCGCCCATGGCGCAACAACCAAATCGATAAGACCAACATCTTTTCCAGAGAAGTAAGGTCCTTCAGAATCCATCTCCTTCGTGAACTCCTTCAGATGGCCCAAAAACTCCTTTCTCACTTCCTCGAGGCCCTCGGTGTCTGACATTGGCTGGAACTGTAAGAATCGATGGAAAGCAGGAATGATTCTCGACGTGCAGTAGTCGGTCCAGATGCGAGTGCGAGCGCGTTCATATGGGTCGTCCGACAACAGTTTGGGTCCATGGTCTGGGAAGGCTTCTTCGAGAAACTCGCAAATAACGGTGCTTTCGTAGAGAGGTTTATTGTCGTACTGGAGTGTAGGAACCAGACCACGTGGGTTGAGCTTCAATAGTGACTCTGGCTTGTGGTACGGGTTGACCTTGATCGCTGATCAGCCTTGGAAAGTCGTGGATGAGGGGTAGCACTCACCTCAATGTACTGGTATGGGATTTTCTTCTCTTGCAAGACCGTCCAAGCCCGGCCGACGAAGGGACAGAACCATCCAGCATACAACTTCAACGGCTGCTCTGCCTGATGGTCTTCAACTGTCTTCTGAGCAAGACCTGTGGCGTGCGGAAACAGGTCGGCGTCTGGGTGAGATTTGTTTGACATCTTGCTGATTCTTGACGAGTTCTTAGTGACTTTGTTTGTTGCCCGTACAAAGCTCCCTAGCATTGAGTGTTGTCGTAAAAGGTAGGTAAGAACGATATGTGACGAGATGCAAGCATACAACGCACAGATGACGCAATCGCGGGGTCGATTTGATGGTCTTCCATCCGAGCCGTGCAAGTCGAGATCATATCAACCGCGGGTTATATGCGCTGTTTACTGGTGGGATCGAACATACAATGCTCGTCTGATGTCGAGATCTCTTGGATCAATTGTTGTTGGTGATCGAGAGTCAAAGACTTTCTCTCACATCACACAACAAGGTCCCTTCTTGAACTCAGGACCATACTTGTCGATAGCAACAGCAAGCTCATTCGCCTTCTGCTTCTCCTTGACCTCATGCGGAAAGTACTTGACAAGATATTCCGCTCGCTGCTGATCAATAGACCCAGAATCGGCAGTAATGACCGAAGTCGATCTGCACATCGGACACTTCGCCTTGGACTTTTGCAACTCGATCATACAGCGGATGCAAAACACCGTGTTGCAGCATTCAAGCCGGATCGGTCTCCATGCAATATCGCAGCAAACAGGACAACTGTAATCGTCGAGTTGAGGGACGATCGTGACAACCTGCTGTGACATTGCTGCACACATGTCCGTTGCGACTGATTTGGCAAAGAGACCGCTGTACGCCTCGCTCTGGTAGGATTTTGCAGCTCCTAAGGCAGTCCGCTTATCAAACTTTTTGAGAATCTTCCGTACGGCTTCCATGTTGAGTTCTTGGAAACGCATGGCTTTGAGAATATCGAGGTTGATGGCTACAAAGTGATCAAAGGCATGTCTGCTCGACTTTTCTCTAAACTTTTTGACAAGCCCTTGATCAACCAGATCCTTGGAGAAGAGCTCGAGATGCGATTTTGCTTTGTCGAAACTGCGTGAGCCGCGGTCTCTTTCGTAGGGCGAGAAGAAGATGGCATGTTGCACGTACAAGGCGAGAATCTCACGCCAGATAGTGACGTCCGATCTAGACTTGAATTTGCCCTTCTTCAGATGTGCGGGCTCTGTGAGTGCGGTGACTTCGGTGCTGAGCTCCACAATCTCTGTTTCTAGGCGTCTTTCTTCCTCGTGTTGAATCACGTCCAGCTGCGCCAGTTTGGGATCGAGAAGGTTGAAGAAGTTTGCTGCTGTATGCAGATGGACATGGGCCCACTGAGCACCATTCTCAGCTGATGGTGCATGGACCGAAGCATGGCACTGGTCGTGCTCGGATATTGAAGATCCATTGGTGCCATTTGAGATCTGACTGTCGCGGTTGCCAGGCTCGATTAGTGTGTCGTTGTTCTGAGCCAACCGGAGAAAGTACTCCTTTGTCTCTTTTGTGAGATGTGCATCCAGAAACTCTCCACTGTCGCCATCGACAGCAACCCATAGCTCCGGGACAAAATTTGAGCAAGTTCTCTCTCCAGGAGCCTCTACACCAAATTCGCTGTGTAGATGTTGTAGTGTTGAAGCGTCCAAGCCGAGGGCACTTAGTTCTTGCTGAACCTTTTTGATCGACTTCTTGAGCAGACGGTATGAGATAGCAGAAGAAACCCATTCCTCAGGGAAACCTTCGCTAGCCAGCAGTTCCGCGTATTCGTGACCGTACTTCATAATGGCTGATGACTATCGTCGTGCAGGTAAAAGGGTGTGGTTGGTCCAGGCGCAAAGAGATCTTCAATGCATATTGAGATATAGTGGCTTCCAGGATCCAGCGGGACAAGTCAATCAACCAAGTATGCTGTCGGGATAAGTTGTATCATGACATGAAGCAAAGAGGTTGATGGCATACAAAAAAATTGCGCTCTTGCAACGGTTCACGTGCTCGAATGCTGGTCCTCTGATGGCTGTGGCGCGCGCGTCGAGGGAGATGAGGAAGACGCGGGGATTTGTTGATCCGTGCCGCTATATTGAACTCTAATCATGACTGAAGTACCACCCTGACCAGAAACCATTTTACTGCATACCTTATGTATATATCTATCATAGTGCTAAAATATGGCACAGGCAGGCAGGATCTGTAAGTCCCTAAAATTAATAGGTATAGTGTGTAGCTTAGCGTCACGCCGGAGTGGAGATCATCTTAATATGATATACAGCTCAAGCCTCGTCAACCACAGCAACACAATCCATCATCATATCCGCTCTCCTTTTCAAGAATGGAGCCTGCTGCAAAGTCCTCGCAGGCTTCTGCGGAAACCTCCTTCCAAAAACCTCATCAATCTCCTCCACCATATGAAAGTCCTTGACTGACAACTATCACAATCACATCATTAGCAAACGTGCTCTCTCAACTCTGTCTTCACTCTCCACCTCATAACTTCTGGAGGTATAGAGACTCACGTTGACCTTAACAACGCCTTCCAGTCCACTCCCCGCCTCTTCTAGCACCGTCTTCGTATTCTCAATCATTTTCTCTGCTTGTGCTTTGATACCTCCACTGATCAACTTGCCCTCTTTATCAGCAGGGATCTGCGCAGACAAGAATACGAAACCATTTGCTTTTATAGCTTGAGAGTGAGGTCCAGTTGCTGTGACATGTATCAGTAATAGCACACCCACAAGGCTGGATAACCCCGAGGTTGGAAAAAGAGGATAAGTATTACGCTGGGCAGTCTTGTCAGAAAACACTTGGGTTAGGGTCGATTTTCTGGCGATGGAGGTGCAGGTGGTGGGGAAGCGGGTGTGGAGGATGGAGGTGGCGTTTCTGCGGGCGGTTCTTGCGAGGGTGTTCATGTTTGTGACGTGGAAGGAGGGGAGTTTGGTGGTATTGATCGACTGTGATTGGAACGAAACTTGTTGAATGGCAGAAAAATGTTATGGCCAAGGTTGTCGCATGAAGAGAGGTGAGTAGGCAGACAGTTTGCAGCTTCGTCCCAGGTGCAACTGTCCCGCGTTTCGTCACATCAAGGTTCTCGCTGTGCAGCAGCAGAGCAACAATTATAAAAAGTTCTTGAGAACTACCTACCGTAATGGTAATTTGATCAGAATATGTGGTATCATTGAAAAAGTGACTTTTTGTCGTCATCAGTAAAACTCCTCCCAGCGCCTAGCTATATGCACACGCTAATTGAATGATCCGTCGCTTCGTGTATAAACGATCCCTTAAGCAGCGGTGAAGTTCAACGTCGTCTGACCGCGCTCCGGATCTGCCATCTTGTGCACGCTAACGTCTTGCACACCTTCGGTATACTTGCCCATAGCTTGCGGCGTAATGAGGATGAACTGCCTGCCAACAGACCTACGAGCAGCCTGAATCATCATCTTCATACTGATCTCTCTGTTCGCACTGTCCATAAAGACATCGAACTCATCAAGACAGCGAATGGGTGAGCCCATGGCCTCCCAGATAGAAAGAAGCAGACAAATCGTCGAGAATGACTTTTCTCCACCAGAAAGAGTCTTGGATTGACGGCCTTTGTCGCTGTTCTTCGAGATATCGGGTTCGACACTGATGTCCAGCATCTTTTCCGTATGGTCGACCAAAAGGCGTCCACGGAAGTTGCGTTCGGATAAGAGGTAGCCAAAGGTTATTCTTGCTCTCGTCGTGATATGCTTGCGGAACTTTCTCCAGCGATGCTTGCGATGTATGAGCGCCTGCTTAAGTTTCTGTGGCATGGATGTTAGTCTCGCATCGACCTCGCTAGGCAAATTGCACATTGGCCTACCTTTGTCGTGTCTTTTTGTCTGCTCAGCTTTCGTTGAGCAGTGGCGAAAGCTCTATGTGCGATAGTAAAGGCCTTGATGATCTCCTCGCGACTACCACCAATACTGCTTTGTGTTAGCTGCTGTTTCGGAGTCTGTGCAATTGTTTTTAATTACCTATTCTGGTAGCGCGTGTTCTCCTCCTCGAGCTTCTCGAGTTTCTTGTCAAGTGATTCAACCGTATTGCCAGGATCTACGGTGATTCTGCGACAAACTTTGGAGGCTTCTGTCTCGTACTCATCGACAATTGCTTTTTGTTCGACACGCTGCTCTTCAAGTCCTGCTTTTTCATTTTGAGCAAGATCGACCATTTCAAGAGCTTCATTCTTCTTCCGAAGCGCCAATACGCGTTGTGTATCCTTATCGTCCAGCCGTTTTTGTGCTTTGGTAAGTCGCGCCTGGGCTTCTTCGACCTCTTTGGTGGCAGCATCGAGCTGCTGCTTGATTAGACTGTTCTCTTCGCCTGATTTGTCCAACGCGTTGATGGAGTCCATCATCGTGTCGTTGGCGGCTTGGAGATTCTGCTCGGCCTCATTGTACTGTGCATGCAATTCGTCTAGTGCGCCTGTGTCGTTGGCAGCATCGGCGTCAAGTTCGCCCTGTAGCTGTTCAATTCGATCTTCGCACGATTGCCTCTGCTCACGAATATTCTTTGCTTCTCTTTCGAAGCGAACTTTAGCCTGTTTGGCGCGGGTAAGAGCGGCTTCTACAGTTCGCACATTGTTCTCGGCTTCTTGGAGATCCCGTCTGGCGTTGTTCAGGTTCTCCTGTTGCATACTACAAACTTGGTCAGCCATGTTGTGTAATGATGCAAGGCTAGAAACTCACTTCAACTGCGCCTCTAGACTAGTCTTCATGCGCATCTGTCCTGTCCATGCGTGCACAGGACCCAGGGAGATACCGCCACTTCTGGTCACCTGGTAGCGAATACCTTGCCCACGTTTGGATTCATGATGGGTGACAGTCGCTCTGACGTTGCGTGGGTTTGTTTGAGCAAATCGGTTGGCAGTCTCCCTGTCAGGGATGAGCACAGTCTGATCGATACCCTGGTTAATAATGAGGCAGTTGCGAACTGCATCGTTGTCAATCTGACAAGCAGTTAGCTTCCTTACGATATAACTGTATAGGAGAGGATGGCGTACCTCCAACACTCGAAGCATTGTCTCAAGATTCTGATCAGGCTCGTTCTGCGATGTGTCAATGTGGCGTCCGTTGTTGATGATGATATCCGAATTGCTATAGCTTTGTCAGTGTCGAGGACATTCTCAGGCTCCACAGAATTTGACTCACCAGTTTTGTTGCTTCAGGATCCTAGATAACAGTCGTGAGTCCTGGTTATTACTGACAACAAAGGAATTCAGTTGTCTACCACATGTGGACTCGATGATCGAACCCCATTCAGGCTTGAGCAACCGAACGTGCATGCCCATAGGTCCTACTGGTGGTGATATAAAACCACGTTCGCTCTTGATCTGTCGAAGAGCGTTGTGGATCTGTGGTGGATAAGCTCTGGCCTGTTGACCTTGGTCCTGTCGCAGTCGCTCCAGCATGTTGTTTGCGGCCTGAACATCTTTTCTCTTGTCTTCCAAATCACGCCCACGAGCGGTCCTGAGGTCGTTCTGAGCCTCGTTGACACTGTTCTCAATTTGCGCCTTCTGGGCGGCATGCTGTTGTTCAGTCTCCTTGTGCTCTTGCAATCGAGTACGAGCATCTTCCAAATCATCCACCTTTTGAGCATGGGCGGGACCGTTGGCGTTCTCGATCCTGGTCCTCTCGGCCTGTATCTTGGCCTCCAGTTGCGCCATTGTTGCCTTGTTGTTGTTGATGTCCGTCTTGATGCTCCTTTGTTCGTGCTTCTTCTCTATCATCTCTTGCTTGTTGGTATCGAAGATGCTCTTGACCTCGGCGTAGTTGTCTTGTAGAGGACCCAACTGTTCTTGAAGATCGACGATGACACTGGCGTTCGCTTCGCGTGTGGTGTTGGACTCGTCGTAGAACTGACTGGCTTGATCGGCTTTTGTCTGCTGCATGAGGATCTTGTTGTCAGCCTGGCGAATCTGTTCGTCGAACTTCTCGAGCTCGCGTTCCTGCTCTTCGACCTGAGCCCAGGCGTGCTGCCAGCGCAACTGATTAAGCTTCTCCATCATGGTGGCATTGCGGTCGGCCAACTCTTTCTTCTCCCTGGCAGCTCTTGCCTTTGTGCCGAGAACTCCAATATCAGTCTCTTGAATTTCGGCCTTGTACTCGATATCGTTCAGCTGATCTTCGAGGATGCGATAGTCGCTGTCGAGTTGTTCGAGTTGAGTGCCCTTGATGAAGAACCTGTACTTGTCGTAGGGGGAGGAGCCGCTGAGAAATTCTCTCGCCTTGTCCTGGGACAAGACGTTCATCGGGTTGTCCAGCTGCAGAGCAAAGAAGTCGACGATATTCTCAAGTTCGGCTCTCTTTGTAGACATGGTCTTGCCTTGGGCGTTTTTGATTTTGAAGCCACTTCCAGTCTGGGTGAAGTGTCTCTCGACGATGATGGACTTGCCGTAGTCGTTGGGTTGGTAGGCCATGTCGCCGTCGTTCTTGATCTTGACAGCGACATGAGCCTGGTCTTCACCGGTCTTGATGAAGTTCTTGAGACTGCCAGCGCGGTTCGTCTGAGCAGCTTTGACCCCCAAGCAGATGGTGAGAGCTGTGAGGATGGCACTCTTTCCACTTCCGTTATGACCGATGATGAAGTTGATCAGAGGACCAAGCTGAATGCGAAGCTTGCCGTGACACATGAAGTTCTCCATGTAGACCTCTTCAATGACACCTTGCTCGGCAGCCTTGTTCTCGGTGTTCCGCTGGTAGTGTTGCTGGACACGCTGGGTAGCGCGGAGTTCATGGTCTGGATCGTCGGCTTCGTCGGACGAGACATCGAGTTGGAGAGTGTAGTCGTCGTTGACATGGCTGTGGTACTGGTAGGTGTAGTTTCCGTCGACCTCATCATTGTCTATAGCAATGCTCTCTGCACGTTGGCCGTTGACTCGCGGACGCTTAGGAGAAGATGGCGGAGAGGGATCATCATGGTCGTCTTGGTCTTCGTCGTCGTCGGGACCGTGTCGTCGCTTGTTCGCCATGGTTGTTTAGGTTCCAGACCGTAGCCGAGTGAGAGCAAGCGAGCTTGCGATTTGAGCTCAATGGCAGAGTCGACTTCGTCCAAGCAAAAAAGTGAAGCGACTATCCGCTCATTCGCTGCGCCAGCCGGACGACGCGCATGGAACCGCGGCCACGCAGGCGCGACCGACGCGTTGATGGGTGCCAAGACGTTTTCTGGAAAAGCTCCAGATAAGATCATCTTATCTACTAGGTATCTATCAAAACTTGGCATGCACATGCATCTCGGAACTGCTGTGACGTGTTTCGGCGACCACAAAAAAAGTCACATAATCGCTTTTCTGTCAAGTCGGAGTGGAGTGAAGCCGGATCATGGGTGCTGGACAGTCGTCGACGAGCGGTGCTCAAGAAGCAGCCCCCGAGGCCCAGAAGACGGGCT
>Ga0268250_10000863_pt1 | contig 13645 bp, 8 predicted proteins | sample AgamicAsSfe_FD_200448 | JGI IMG/M metagenome (GOLD analysis project Ga0268250, IMG submission 200448) | Agave microbial communities from Guanajuato, Mexico - As.Sf.e (v2) (version 2) | ecosystem: Host-associated > Plants > Phyllosphere > Phylloplane/Leaf | place: Guanajuato, Mexico | collected... | reverse complement strand
CATATACTTACATGTTTGTAGGCATGCCTGGAATGAACCCCATGTCCATGTTCGGCGGCTTCGGTGCCGGCGGTATGGGCATGCAAGACATGAGTGGTATGAACATGGGAATGGGCTTTGGAGGCGGTTTCGGTGGCAATTGGAATGGACAGCAAGGGATGGGCGGAAACTTTGGCGCTGGCTATTATCCCAACGCTGGATATAATCAAGCGCAAATGCACCAAGGAGGCTATGCCAATCAACAGTTCCCCAATCATAATAACTACCAGAACCAGAACCGCTTCCAACAGCGTGGTGGCTATGCTGGCCGTGGGAGAGGCGGTGCTGCGTTTGCTGGTGGGAATGCTGGCCCATCTAACCCTCAGGTTCAGCAAGACGACGCTGCTTACCCTCAAGATGCCGAACATGGCGAACGTCGCCCCTCGCGAGCTGGTACTGAATCTGCTGAAGCTGGTGCTGAGAGACGCGACTCTCAGTCTGTAGCTTCTGTGTCTCAGATTCCCGGAGATGATGCCACTGCCCCTGAGCAACAGACAGATACAATTGATGAGGACACTAACGAACAGGTCCAACAAGGTGAGGAGCAAACAGACAATCAAGGCCTCGAGAACGGCGATGAAATGCAGGATATGCAGAACGAAGAAGGAAACCAGATGATGAATCCGAACAATGAAGGTGAGTGCATCAAGCAAGTCTCTGTCGTGTCAATTACTCATGCATCCAGGCCCGAACATGATGGACCCCAATGCCTTCAATCCAGCTATGATGGGTATGGGTGGTTTCAATCCTGCCATGAATCCGATGATGCCTTTTGGAAATCAAAACGGCTTCTTCCCGCAGAACAATTTCAACGGTGGATTTGGCGGAAGAGGAAGGGGCGGTTACAGAGGCAGAGGTGGTTTCCGTGGCCGGGGTGGCTTCAACAACAACATGCATGGAGGCTTCAATGGACACATGTCACAGCCACCAGAAGACTTTACTGTTGTCGCAGGCTCGACAGAAGGACCTCCGATTGATGCTCCCAAGGGTCCCAAAGCTATGCGTGAGGGCTTGCCCAACAGCGGCATCTACAGCAGGGGCGGTTACCAAGGAGGAAGGAACGCTCATCCCACGCCTACCCCTCAACCTCAATCTCTGCCTGCACAATCACCTCAACCGCAAAGAGAACGCAGTCAATCACCTGCTCACGACAACCGTGAGCGTGGTCGGTCGCCTTCACACTCAAGATCAGGTTCGCATAGCCGCAAGCGTAAACACAGTGTCGAGTCGCAAGACAGCGAGGCCCGAGCTCGCAGACGTGAAAGACGCCGCCGCCACGAGAGAAAATATGACGACGAGCCTGCCGACTCCGACAGAAAGAAGGATACAACAAGATCCGACTCTGGCGACGAAGACGCATCTAGAAGATCACGCCGTCGCAGAGGAGACAGAGAAAAACATCGTTCAACCCGCGAAAACAGCAGGGACCGCGATCATCGTCGCCGCCGCAGCAGATCCAAGGACCACCGTGTCACCAACGACGATCAGTCCTCTCGTGCCAAGAGCCGCCGCGACCGAGACCGTGAGAGAGAAAAAGAACGCTCAGACCGCGACAGAAGCGACCGTGACCGCAAGCGCTCTCGCAGGGACCGCTCAGTCTCTGCCAATGGCACCACCGACCACTACTCTTCTCGCCGCTCACGTCGCGAAGAGCCAGCATCTACCGCCGACGACCAAGGTTTCAAGATCAAGGGCTCTCGCACAAGCACCAAACCCTTTGCTCCGCCCACCGGTCCCCGCAGCTCTCGCAACGAAGACAGAGCCAACAGACGACCTTCTCTTGCCTCCGTCGCCGTACCCCAAGACAATGCTGCTAGCACCTCCGCAGACCCCTATGCTCAAGAACGCGAAGCTCGCATCAAAGAACGTATGGCTAAAGAACAGCAGAGACGTGAAAGCGCTACCATAGGAAAGAGAGACAGGGGTGGCGAGCAAGGAAGACGGGGCTCGAATGCTGGAGGTGAGGGCAAGGGAAGAGGTAAAGGTAGGAAGGTCATTTATAGGTATGAAGATGAGGAGGGCGAGGAAGCTAGAGCTGAGAGAGTTGAGAGAGAAAGAGAGGCTGCGAGATGGGGATGAGCGGGAGGGAAGAAGGGGAATGTAAGATAGAGAATGAAATGTCGATTGAGGATAAAAAACTCATGGCTCAATGCTTGTGATTGTCCTTCCTGTGTCTGTCGATGAAATCTAACTTTGTCAGAGGACAGAAGAATGTGACAGCTCAAGGCATGTTCCTCGCCAGCCTCTGGAAGGTCGGGACATCAACGCAAAACTGTCGCTATCCCTGGGAACAATTGAACCGCATCAAGTATTTTCTCAATCACTCGATCCTCTGGCTCTGTTCATCGAAACTCTGACTACTGCACGCTGAAAATGCCAGAACACGACTTCCAGACTTCCAACATCGTGAAGAAGGAGCAGGCCATGCTTCGTAAGCAGAAGAAGCACGCCTCGGACGAGATCCCCAAGGCCAAGGTCATGGTCGACGCTTGGTCCGAGGTCAACGGTAAGGTCAGTCACCAAACAGGACGAGTAGAGGTTCTCGAAACAGGTCTGAGAGCAGGCGCAAGCTGAAGATCAGCAGTGTGGTTAAAGGGTATGAGAAGTGCCAGGAGGTGCCACTAAGAGTCTCTCGGGCAGTTGATTGCCGTTGCCGCCTTGCACCATTGCTTTGGATGATGGAGGCCGAGCACGTAGAGTGAGCGATAGTTGGAAGATACTAAATCAGCCTCGTTGAGCTCTCGAGTACCTACTTGCTCGATCTTGAGGCGCTCTTCCTCACGACCACCTTCACCTCTGGCTTCTTCTTGGAGTACCCGCTCTTTTACGTTCCTGACCCCTGGTGGGCGCTATTCTCCATCTCTGTAGAGACGTCTAGGCGAAGGCGTAACCATCAGAATGCGAAAAGTGGTTCAAGAAGGAGCACTTGTCCAAAGAGAGCCCCTATTCTATAATGTTGTCTGACGGGAGAGTATAGAAGCTATGCTCTCAGTGGATCTACATAGGAAACGATCGTACCATCAAAATGCAAGGTATTGTTGAGAAGGCGGCAGTCGTCCAGTGAGAGCTTGATACTTGATGTACAAACGATCAAGAGGTTATGCAAGTCAGAATTATCTGCTACCGAGTTTCAGTTTCACTTCCAACTCTATACACTCATAGGATGCAACGATATGACAGTCGATGAAGGAAGTAGTGACGATAAAAGTGAAGAGTCTAGTTCATGAAGTGAAGTTGCCTGACTGATGTACAAGTTGCGACGAAGAACCAAAGAACCAAAGAACCAAAAAACCAAAAAATCGATGAACCAAAGACTTCCAGCGAACCAGAAAACCCAAGACAAGCCTTGAACGCTCCAAACTCCATGCTGATGATGCACCAGGGGTATCTCTTCTTTGCCCAAAACTTCAAAACTCCATGCTTACTAACGTGATCGAGGAAAGTGAGAAGCTTTGTAGCTTTCATTGGTGTGTGAGAGTGGATGGGGGCGTGGTGATGTGAATCGGCGACGGTGCTTTGTCGTTGTCAGTGTTATGGTCAGTGATTAGATGAGGCAGGCCGAACATACATGAACGAGAAATTCAGTTGGCGATCTTGATCTTGTTGCCAGCGGCGTCAACACCAGTAGCCCTTTCCAGCATGACTCTCAAGAACTCTTCCTTGGTGCCCTCCTGAACTTCAAAGGTATCCTGCTGCCACTTGAAGCTGGAGTCACGATAGACCCAGACCTTCCACTTTCCGTCTGTAGTGTTCATGGTGACTGAGCGGGATGTGATGTTCTTTTCAGTCTTGAAGCTCTTCTTGTCACCGTGAACATCCATGTGCACGCCGACGCCAGCGTTGAAAGTGACCTGCAAGAAGTCGATGTCGATGTTCTTAGCGTAGCGGGCGTAGAGTTCCTTGGCCTTTGACTCGGAGATGGGCTTGTTCTTGGTCTATGCGAGGGAGGTAAGCGCGAGCGATGGCAGAGTGCAGTGTTTATGGAGTGGATAAGGGTGTTCAGGGATGCATGGGACTGATAATACCATTGTGGATGAGGTATGAGGGAATTTAGTTGTTGACAATTGCTTGAAAAGTGCTAGAGTAATGCTTGGGGTGACGAGATAGATGGTGCTTATAGAAGAACGCGTTGAAAGTTGAGTGGTGATTTGATAGGAAGATGGATGTGTGGACAAGAGGGTGACCAAACAACAACAGAGTGGAAGTGACGGAAAATTCAGATGGAAGTGAACAGAAAGCGAGCCATCCTTTACTCTCATCGCTCGCCTCGAGATCTCTCAGTGGTGAAGTCGCATCTGATGTCAAGTCTCTGCATTGATTCAGACGCACAAACAACGCTCAATTCTTAGAAAACACAAAAATTAAACCTACAGAGCTGGGATATAGATAGGGGCCATCGGGAAGGAGTATTAGTCTCAGAGATACGATCTATATACGTGGATGAGAAGAAATAGACTTCATGAAGAGATTCAAAATCCTGACCTGAACACACTTCTCTGATACAATCAGCCACTGTGATATCTAGACTCCACACAAGTGAGTTCGACGCACTTTCACTTCAGAACGGTCGATTTCTATGATATTCCATGTGAGCACGGAAAATTGGTTGTCAAGTGAAAGCGCTCTAAGCGCGCTCTCAACCAGCTTTCCTCCTTCATCTTTCGTCTCATTGCTCGCTCTGACCTACACAACAACATCAGCCCATAAACCAGTGCAGGCAGAGCCGGTATGACCGATACCACGACCGCGTTTCAATCAACTTCAATATCATCTGGAACAAATATGGATATCAACACGACTGAAGTTACTGCGATTCGAACTCCTTTGTCAACTGAAGAAAGCAATCGCGTCAGAATTGTTTGCCTCAGCGGTCCAATTAAAATCATCGTGCCACTCAGCCCACGCGAAGACATGGAGATCGCCCGCGATGAGCGCGACCTTCGCTCTTGTGTATTCGCACCATCTACAGTCGGCACAAACGCCATCGACAACAACAACACGACTGCCCAGCTCGGCCGCCCCATCCACATGGATACACCTACCGAGGCAGTCGGCGACAATCACACGGGCCCTGCTTCCAATACGCATGCAACCGTTGCGCCAGCTCTCGCCATGGAAAAGGACATCTCTGTAGTCAAGCAGCCTGACTGTAATCACCCAGATGAAACTCAGTCACCCTTGTACGCGCTTTCCGTTTTCATTACGATCGAAATCTGACTAACTATGGGCGCAGCTGCCCTTACATCCCTGGTAAGGAGATTGTACTCAAAACCTCTGAAGATGGTCTTCAAATCAAAGCCGTCATCGTCAAGACTTTCCCGACAACCCTCTCCTGCTGTATGGTCATTCGCTTCGTCGAGCCCGCCATGTTCAACAACACATCCGAGTGTGTGCTCAAACTCTACGACCGTCGTTTCTCAAACCAGCTTCGTTCTGACTGGGAGGCCGCTCTTTGGACCCCTGAGCTGGAGAAGGACTATCAGGAGTTTGTGGCATGTGGTGACGCTGAAGAGTACTTCAGTTATTGGGATGCCGAGAAGGAGCGCGACTTCGAATGGTCCGCAGCACATGTCGATAACCGTGGACGATGGAGCGCTGCAAAGCGTGAGGCATATCTCCAGTGGGACACCACGGACGCCTATGAGATCGAAAAGAGAGCCTACGAGTCTATGGCTGACTTGCAAGGACAAGACGTCCCCAAGATCTTTGGTAAGGTTGTGTTGAATCAGCCAGCTGCCTTCCAGAAGCAAGAACAAAGCGACGCTACCGAGGTCGGCGAAGACTCGACCTCCACCACCTCTTCTGAAGCTGACATCAACCCTCACATTGTCAACATTCCCGGCATCCTCATGCAGCATATAGACGGCTTCATTCTCACAGATCTTCACGAAACCCTGCCCAAAGACTGCTGGCAATCTACCGTCGACACAGCCATTGAGAAGCTCAACCGCATCCAAGAATATGGTATCCTCAATCGCGATATCAACACTCGCAGCTTCATGGTTGACCCTCTGACTCGTCAAGTCATGATGATAGACTTTGGTATGGTTACGTTCCGCGAAGACGTTGAAGACGATACAGAGTGGGAGAGGCTGCAAGCTTGGTCAAATGCGGAGGAGGCGACTGGTCTGCTCATGCAGGGTTTCTTGAAGCAGCAGGGTGGAGGCACCATTATCTACAAACCCAGCGAGCAGTATTGGAGGTTCAAGTACCGCTACAGAGACATGGGAGGTGAAAGAGAGGGCGGTACCGAGGAAGAAGAAGAGTATGTGACGAAGCACAAGGACTTTGTTTTTGACAAATAGATTAGATCTGGTGTCGGCGGCATCTTGATTTAATACAGGATGAGAATGATGAGTGGAATCATCGAGGACGGGAGAGGCAGGCGGCCCTGACTTCTCAATGAGTGCGTCCATCCCAAGACTGAGCCCCAAGTTTGAGATCTGTGATCGGTCATGCATTGCCTTGGGCCTTTGAGTTGCATAGCAGCACAAGTAGTTCTCGATAACGAATGATGGATATCCTCCAAGATTTTTTCCAAGTTTGCCAAGTCGTTTGGACTGTGTGTTTTCGCTGGTCAATGTGAGCTCATTAAGTTTCAGCACCAACTGCGTACCTCTCGAAGAATGCGCTGCAGCATTGACGTGTTTGCTCTCACGTCGGTATACTGCTCCAGAAGTCAACTCCAGGAAGATCATCGTCAGATGGAGACCAGAGCAAACACGCTTTGACAGCGAGAATTCATATACCACAACTTTCTTGCCTTCGCGAGGTCTTTTGACACCGAAGTTGCTTTCTTGTGAAGCTGAGGGCACGATGGAGGTAGCTATTGAGAGGTCATAGTGATCCTTGTATCCCGGTGTTAGAGATCGAGATAAGCAAGCAAGGATCAGGACGATAGGGTGATGGCGAGAATTTTCATCACATGGTGGAAGTGGTCGGCTGTCAATCCAAGGATCGCCGTTCCTGCTCAAGATATGACCGTCTACGTGGCCTGCAGATACCTTGTCATACTCGACGACGTATGAACTCCATCAGTTTGTCTCTTGTATTACCTTTCGCGTAATCAAGCGCAACGTTTCCATAGCTGTCTTCTATATCCCAAGAAGCTCCTGCATCTAGTAACGTCTCCATTGCTTCGGGGTACCATTCGTTTTCTTGTACGGCAAGATGTAATGCTGTCTGGCCATGATCGTCAGTTGCGTGCAACAGAGCACCAAATTCTAGCAGTACTTTTATCGCCTCAGGTTTACGCAAATGTGCCGCAAGGTGCAGCACAGTTCTGCCGGGATGTGCGATCTTGACCTCGAAATTGGTGTTTGAAGCGAGCATAGCGTTACATACAAGCTTCAGAGGATCGGAAAATTGTCCGCGGATCAGAGCATCAGGAAGCGTCACGACCTTCCCCTGAAGGTCACATTCGTGATAAGGATCGACTCCAAACTCAACCAATTCTGAAACAAGAGCCGAATTATCTGGGTAGTAACTGGTCATGACTATTAGCGTCGCTAGACCCGAGCGCTCCGCTGATGTCAACTCTTTCATCCAATGGACACTTGGGCTTTGCAAAATCTCGCGCCAGTCGTCATGCGTGAGTAACTGTGCAGCTCTTGACCAAATAGACTCAGATCGTCTATTGCATAATAACGGTGAAAGCCCCACAAAGGAAAAACACTTCCATCGTATGATTAGAGCCAAAATCAACGGGTAATCACCCCTTGGCCATAATCGGGAGCTCCATTGACGAAATAGTGCCTGATGCTGATGAGAAAACATATAGTTGCGCAGGGCCACCACTCGATCGTCCGATTCTTGCAATGATGTTGGGATTTTAGGCTCCCGGAGAACAGGGTACCGTTCTTCGGCCAATGACTGAAAGAGAACCCATATCTCACCTTGATTGCGTGAGAAGTTTGTCGTATGGGAAGGCCAAAACTCAGAAGCATATAGGAAAAAGTGGTAATGTCTTGCAATAGCGTGGCTGACACGATCATCCCCCCGCGAGAGCAGCAGCTTTGAGGTCGAAGGAGTAGACTTTGATCTTGTCCTCATGAATGCTTTGGCTTTATTGAGAACAATCCCTCGTGATCCTGTGCTCAGCGTATGACTAGCGACCATCATTGGGTCTAGATTCAAGAATGCTTGAGGTTTGGGTGGTTGAACGAGTTGCCTCTTGAAGTCATTGAAGCTTGCGTAAGTAACACAAATCTCACCAAAGTGACGGTCAGCTTCGTTCTGCTGGAAGTGGAAACCTTGATGTATATTCCGTCTCGTGTCAGGGCTGCAAAAAAAGTCTTTGATACTTGAATGTGCAAACTGTGATGTATCGTCTAGGTCGTAGAGTGTAATAAGACCATGACACCAGCGAACGATGCCTCGATCATCGTTGATCAAGCGTTCCGGCATGAAGCAATGTTGGCCGGGTTCCACTGAAAGTGCCTCTCCAAGCTCGTTCAAAGTGAGCGGTCGCTTTGCAGCAGCCATGTATCGAAAAATCCTGTTACACGTCTCTAGATTGGCTTTCTCAGCGATCCTAGAAAGCAATCGATTGTAGGTGCCAAAGATGTCTTTTGGTAGATGTTTCAGAACAAGCCGTATGTTTTCGTCTGTTTTCTGACAGCAAAGCTCTTCGAGCTGGAACTTGACCCATAGAATCCTGCTTTATGGTCATCGGACGCTCTAGACTGGGGCTTACATGTACAACTTACATGCCCTGGGATCCTGTAAATAACACATCTACTATGTCCCGATAGAGGCGAGGATCACCGACTACGAGATCCTCATCGTCCCTTCGAGCGTCCACCAGCTGTTGAACAAGCATTTTCAGATCCGATCCCGCTTCCGGCATGCGAGTACTGAGGACGAAATCTGGATTGAGTGACGATTTCATGAGGTCGGTGATACGGCTGTCACCGGCGAGATACAGCTTCAGACCAGAAGGTTGTCGGCGAACTAGGCTGCGAAGACTCTTGAGAAGCAATTTCATCTCCGTGAGCGAACATTCGTCGATGCCGTCCAGAACGACGACTACACCTTTTGAGCTGTCGACGATGTGGGCTAACAAATCTGTCAATGAACTGAGGTCGTGCGGGTTATCCAGCAAAGCGTCAATACTGGACTCATTGGCAGTAAATGTGTCATCATCCTGGTCGAGCAACTGCTTGACAATGGACTGCAAGATAGTTGTGACCTTTAAGGAGGTTTCGTTGTCATACTGACAAAAGAAGTAGGCAAGCTTCTCAGTATCTTGGCTGTACTTTGCAGACAGCAATTCCACAACGTACCCGGTCATGACCGTCTTACCAGAGCCCAATGTACCAGTACACCAGAACACACTTGGACTACTTCCAGCAATCCATTGCAAAAATTGATTCGTCTGGGCGAGCCACTGGCCTGTAGAACCGTGTCGTTGCATTCGAATCTTCCAGTAGGCGATTTTGTTGTTGAAGTTGGAAAGTCGTTCAAGCTTGGATGCTTGATCGATCTCTGTGATAATCTAATTAGCCTGAAATGGAAGAAGATTGAGTGGACTGAAGAAGACTCACTTTGGCGTGCTAGCTGCTTTTGTGTTAACCGTTTGGCTTCGGCCACCTCCCGCTCTTTGCGATGTACAATGCTTCCAAGCCTGTGTTTACGTGCTTCGTCCCTCTCTAAGTGTTGGTCTTGTCTCTCAGTGGCGCTGAACTTAGCTTCGATCAGATAAATTGTTTCCTTGACTTCTCTGCTTGACCTTTCGATCTGAATGAGTATGGGCTCGAATTCTGAATTGAAGGATCCAGTTATAGCTTTGAGCAGTTGTGCGTATCCTGTACAGGAGTTCTTAGCACAGTCAAGCTCATGTCATGCTCACTTGGCGAGATTATCTGTAAGTCGTTGCTGACTCACCAGGACGACATATTGCAACGATGGCTCGCTCACAGCAACGCACAATCACTGCATAGAAGTCGCAAAGCACCTTCTGTAAATTTGTAGAACTTCCATAGAGCTTTTGATATTCCTGAAATCTCGGGCAGCGCTTGCCGATGGTCATGAGCAGAGCCGAAAGCTTGTCGAAGTAAGTTGTAAAATTGGATGCGATCTGATGCGAGGCCGTCAGCCACAGTGATTTTGCTCATCGGAGAATGCTCTGATCGACTGACCTGCAGCACAAGCTTCATGCCGCCCCAGATAAGTGCAGCGATTTGAGGATGTGAAGAGACAAAGGTCTCGACGACACCAGAGAACTGCTGTATAGACTCCAGCAAAGGCGAAATGCGAGCAGCGACACAGCGGCTTTTTCTTTTCGCGTTTTCTTGATCAAGTTGATGGGTCAATTCGGCGACTGCATGAGCATCAGACACCGCTTTGATGGCTTCCAATTTCGCTTTCTGTTCAGGATCTAAGCAATCCTGGAAGGACTTGAGAGCATCATCCAGAGCGGTGATTGTCGAACTTGCGGCAGAAATCGCAGGAGGTATTGGAGACCGCGGTCTGAACAAGGACAGCATGATGGGGCTTCTATTCGATCTATCGGAAAATCCCCGAAAGTCTGGAAAGTCTCCGGTGAGTCCAAAGTATGGAATAAACAGGACAGGGACGATCGCTAGTAGACGAGATACGGGTTAACAGTGAGGGGGACTCCGCCCGGTCGATGTACTTATAGCATGCCATGCAGCATGTAAGCCCCTCAGCCTCGCGGCACAACCGATTCGACAGCGACTATTGTGGCGCTGATCATGTCACGGTCAGCCTGCAGCCAGGAATTTGAATCGCACGCTAGACTGCGCGAAACGTACGAGAGCATGATGATATCCCGCGATAATGATTTCTATGTCGGGAGGGTCAGGAGGAAAGGTCATTGCCACCTGATGTCGATACCAAAACAGTGGGGTCAAAGCTCCAACGAGCGTCCAGGAAAGAACGACCTTGACATGTCCCAAGATCTGGCACAGATATTGACCAAAATGACAAAGCGCGCAAACTTGGTGGAAAGATTGAAACTGGGTATCATATTGATCGGAAGAATCGAACCTCAATGGACTCCACCAAATACGCCTGCCTTTCATCGTTGCAACCTCTAAGTACCTATGCCAATGCCCTGCCGAGCGAATCACTCTTCCTCATCCCGGAACCTCAACATCCCCTTGTTGATCTCCGTAGCGATCTCCTGTGCTTCTTCCCTCGTCGAAGCCTCGAAGTCATACCGCTTAGTTTCTTTCTCGCGGTAGACCAGCACACGCACAACCTTGGGATGCTTCCTGCTGACTTTGCAGCCAACCACACTGCTGAGATGAACGCTTGTTGTTTTGCCGCCTGGGGGTGCCATCGCTGGGTCGGCGTTCGCGTTGAGAGGATCTGTAGATGAAGCAGGCATGACATGCATGAACTCTGCATCAAGTGCGAGGATCCTTGGGTGTGAGGGTGCAAAAGAAAGAGGTTGGCGGCGAATGACGAGATAACGTTTGCCTGCTCCACCGGCAAGACCCCAAAGTGCAGTCGCGTTGATGTCGTTGGTAGACTTTGCGCTTTGCAAGCCCATGAATGGTTTCCGCGTTTTGGCTTTGGTGTTTGTGGCGGTCTCGAGGAGCAGTGGTGCGTTGGGACTTTCGCTGCCTGGGCTGCCTACTGCACTCACCATACCACGGCCGTCGCCGACACCGACGAAGCGACGTCGGACAAGGTCGAGTGCCAATCTCTGGCCAAGCGCTTCTACTGTACGATCCTCTGGTGCAACAGTTTGCGTGCCGCGCACCTTGAGGACATAGAGAGCCTTGTCAATGTTCAGCCTTTGGCATGCTGTGGTAAATAGCTCAGCCAGATAGGTGTCAGAGGTAGTTGGGATAGGCAAAAGAGTGGTCTGGAACGAGTGAGGATCAGTGTAGTGTATGGTGACTGTCTTTGATGAGCCCGTCCTGGGAGTGGAACGAGGAGCAGGAGCAGCTGGCGCGTCCATCAAAGGTATACTCGAGTTCTTCCTGGCCATGGGAGCGAATGACGGCGTGATAGGGTTGACGTTGGGGATGTAAGTAGGTGCTGCGGGTGGTGCCAGAGTCGGTACGTCTGACAAGGTCCTCTGCATGTTGGGAGGCTGTGGTGTTGCTGTGCGAGAAGTATCTGGGATAGGTGTGTTCGAAGGAGCCAGACCACTGGGTTCGCTGAACTGTGGCGTGGACTCCTCGTTCTCTCTGTATTGCTCTTCAGTCGCTCTCACGAGACCAAACTCATCCCAAGGCTTGTCTCTTGCTCTCGCTCGAGGTGGCCGATTATTGTTCGAGGTAAAGTCTCCAAGAGGTTTCGTACGAGTCAAAGCTGGGAAGTCGTAGTCGACTTCTTCATCTTCAACCATGCGCAAAGTCCAGCGATTCACGTCCAGATCGTTGCCTTCTAGTGGCGGCTCGATTTTCTCCTCAGCATATCGCCACAGACTGAGCCCGATGAGCTCAGCAACAATGGTTGGTACGCCTTCCTTTGCATTCTTTCGTATAGGAACCTGTATGGGAGATGAAGCTTTCTTTGAGAAGGGAGCATAGATCTTGATCCAGAGAGGAGTCGATTCACCCTTGCCAGATAACTGAGCGAATTGTTGTAGGGGATTGCCAGCCTTTTGTGATGTATGCTTCAAAGCCTTGGACAGCAAACTGACGGGCTGAACATAACTGATTGGACGACCTGCAGGAAGTCTTGGTAGCTCCGGAGGAGGAGCCATCTGTTTCATGCGTTTGGGGGATGCTGAAGTATGAGGAGTGATAGCAGGCGGCATGCTGGGCACGTCTCCAGGAGTCGACTCGAGTGTGTCTACAGTGATCAAGGGAGCGCCCATTCCCAGTAAAGACTCTGAGCCGGCAGTGCCAGCAAAGTCGTCGGATATGTCGGACGCCTCGCCGAGATCAATGTCAGACTCGACATCTTCTCCCTCTTCCTGAATGCGGTCTTGAATCATCTGGCCATGCTTGGCAGCACGATGTTGGACCCTCTGTTTACGGAAGGTGACTGGATCTGTCTCATTCTCAGACGAAAACTCGCTGCTTGTAGCGGTGTCTCTCCTTGGACGCTGCTTGAAGAAGGAAACAGAAGGTAGAGAGCCGCGTCTTGCCGTCTCCTGGGCAGCGAGTTTCGAAGGCGAGGCGTTAGGTGGAGGGGCATCTTCTCCTTCCCTTGTAGTGTGTGTAGGAGAAGAGCCGGCTCTCTGACGGACGGGCATCTTGCTGAACTTGATCTGGGAGATGGCGCTCTTGTCGTCTTCATCTTCGCTGTCGTCGCTCAGATCACTGCTGTCGTCCTCTTCCAACTGCTCTTTCCGCCGACGTCTCTTGTTGTGCGTGTTTACAGCGATGGTGTCTTGACTGCCTTGGCCAGTGACCATTCCTCCTTCTTCGTCTTCATCTTGCAGAGCGTAGGCGGGCGCGACTGAGCGTTGTGGAGCTTGAAAGTACTCAGAAGCAACAGCAGTCGGAATGGGAGGAGAGTATGTGCGATTGATGTCCTGAGGGTTGGGTTGCCAGCCAGCAGCACGAAAGGCAGGGTTGTTTAGGACATTGGTGTTGAGGGTGATGAGACGCTCGCCGACGCCATCCTTGATGTGGTGCAGGTAGCCGGCGCGTAGCTGGTAGATGGTAAAGTCTTGATT
>Ga0268250_10000862_pt1 | contig 13651 bp, 12 predicted proteins | sample AgamicAsSfe_FD_200448 | JGI IMG/M metagenome (GOLD analysis project Ga0268250, IMG submission 200448) | Agave microbial communities from Guanajuato, Mexico - As.Sf.e (v2) (version 2) | ecosystem: Host-associated > Plants > Phyllosphere > Phylloplane/Leaf | place: Guanajuato, Mexico | collected... | reverse complement strand
ATATGACTACAGATATAAATGTACAGAAAGAGAGAAAATTTGGTGGGTTCGTACAGCGCTGATCAAAGCGACTGTTGCTTGTGTCGTCGAAGAAGCCTCAGCATTCAATGCTTGAAGACGAGCTTCGTGTCATGAGAGATGTTCGTGATTTACGATGAGTAAGCGTGGTTGCAAGCAGGCTTGGTGGGTGCAGCAGTGAAGTACACCTTGTTGTAAACGTTGTTGCCAGCGTTGGAAGCCTGGGCAGAAGGAGAGTTGATGGGACCACCAGTCTGGCTGGCGCTGGGGAAGAGGATGCTGTCGCCGTCGTAGTCAGGAGACAGAGTGTCCAAAGAACAGCCAAGGGCACCAACGCCGAGGACGGGCGAGAGCTTGCTCAAAGCCCAGTCAGCGGCCTCACCAGCATCCTTCTCATCTCCAGCGAGACCGAGAGGAGTGATGGAGCGGATACCCTGGAAGACGTCGCAGAGAACGTTGGTGACATTGAAGTTGGGAGTAAGGAGCTGAGAAGCACCAGGGACGACAATGTTGGAGGGGTAGATCTGGAGGAAGGCATCGGTGAGAGCCTGGACAGCACCGTAAGGGTAGCTACGGCGGTACCAGTTCTCGGGCCACTTCTCGGGAACGTACTCGAAGTGGCCAGTCTTCTCATTGAGTTGCCAGCCGACAATGGCGGACACGGACTCGTAGTTGGGAACACCTCCAGCACCATAGGTACCGTTGCTGAAGAACTGAGGGTAGAAGGCGAAGGCACCGAGGGAGACGATCTGAGGGAAGGGGAAGGCGTAGAGGAAGGGGTTGTACTTCTTGCTGAAGTCGGCGCTGGTGGCATACTGCTGAGCCATGGCGGACATGTCGTACTTGCCGCTACCAGCCTTGATGATGTCAACACCCTGCTTGACGAGGCGGGATGAGACGTGGTGGTTGTCACCACAGCCAGTGTAGTAATCCTCACGATGGGGCGAGATATCAGCTTCGGCGGTCGAGTGACGGTTCAGGCCACCAACGTTGCCGGGACCAGCACCAAGGTAGAAAGACTCGGTAGCGATGTCACCATCGGCGAGAATAGAGAAGACGGCCAAGACTGTGGCAAGGTCGGTTCCCATGTTGAAACCACGTGCGGTGGCTTCCAGAACCTGACCGTAGTTGACGTATCCGTCGCGAGGCAGGTAGCCGTAGTTACTAAGGAGAATTAGACTGAGGCAAGGCTTATTATTGTCGCTGTAACTTACGCGAGAAGGTTGAGACCAGGACAAGGGCCACGGCTGTCACCAGCACCAGGTGCCTGGAACTCATAGCCGGGCTCGGGACGCTTGTCATCGGGGTTCAAGATACCCTCAGCGATGGATCCTTCAGGATTGTCAGCAATGCTCATTATCAGCGGGATGGTAATCAAACGTACCGAGAAGACCTCTAACATCGTTGACGAGGCTTCCAACAACGCCGCCGACAGTATCGGTCAGACCGTTGAGGAGTTGAGGTTCTCTCTTGGCCATCTCCTCCTTAGCGGCTCTCTCCTGGAGCATCTTGACCATGTCCTCCTTAGAAGCACCCATCATCTGGGGGAAACCCAAAGCGAGGGAAGGGAGCACAGCTCCTGCAATAGCGATGTTGAACTTCATTGTGGTGTTCAGGTAATGTGAAGGACCAGATGCGTGATTGACTAACCTTGAGGAAGGGGGAGGGCCATTATATACACCATCTCACGGGAATACTCTGGCGCCAGGAGAGTAAAGGCTTTCTCCACCATCCAGCAAGTGTCGTGACGATCTTGGTCCTCCTGGAAGGGTTCGTTGGATGGTTGCAGCACGCCGGAAATGCATTGACAGACGATCATGCCTAATGCTCAGAAGTTGGAGTATAGATCAGCACGGTGACATGGGTGGCAGTACAACATGATGGGAACCATGATCCAAGAAGCGGAATTCACAGCACCAGCATCTGCCCAGAGTGCTGTGCTCGCCGATGACCAATTGACAGCCTCTCAGAGCTTGCAGTCTTTCCTGGTACGTGCGAGAACCATATCCGGTAATGCTGGCTGATGGTCGGACAGTGCCCGCACGCTCGATGACGGAGTTGCAGACAAGGTCTGTCCAAGGTCGGACTTCTACGAAGAAGCGAGCGGCACAAGGGCAGCAGATCTACGGCGCCGCCTCGTTGGCGTACCTGTTCGTTGGACATGTTGATCGTTGTTCTCCACAGCGACGTCTTACTCGAGGTTGCAAACGTCCTTCGCGGGTTGAGGTCCGCATTGTGAATCAGCGGCAGTTGTACCTTTTTGAGGATTGCGTGGGTAAGCTTCCGGAGATCGGTTGTGGCTTGCGGGATAGGCGTGCAACGGGTCAGGGAGCCTCATCACCATGGCGTATGTCAACTGGCACGTTTGCATGACCCCTGACTTGCGAGCGAAAATTGCTCCAAAGTCATCATTCAGCAATTTCCAATCCAAATGAGAAAGGTCGTGGTTTGATCCATGAGGATGGCAACAGCAAATTCCTCGCCAAAGTGTACGTCGCGTTGCTCTCCAGGAAATCTGCAGCCGCAACGACGATCCCTCCTTCCCGATTCAACCTCGAATCTTGCCCGATCGAGTCATTGCAAGAATGATTTAGGTCATCATCAACAAACAAGCCTTTGAGAATGACTCCGTACCCACTTTATATGTTCATCCAAGCAGAAAACCAGCGGAGTACGAGAAAACTTACAGCATTTTGCCATCATCGTCGGACACGGGGACCAATGACGACGTGAAGATTTGTCGACAAATCTGAATTGATGTGCGTTTTGCTTGACTCAATTCCAAAGGAGATCGTCTCCGTCGTAAGCAGAATCACCGATCTTGTAGGCATCACGGCAAAAACGCGATCTGTTGTATCTGCGTCTCTTAAAAGAGCCCTTGGTATCCTGGTTTTGTGGTAGAGATCCTTTTGTACCAGAGTTTATATGCTTGGAGTGATGCTGTTGTTGCTGCTCATATCCTCTTGTGGTTTATGCACTCGATTCACCATAATCTGATCAACAGTACCTCAGTAAACGTCAGTCTTGTGCCTCTACGGCTTGTTTGATGTTGAATGTTGCAATCAAAGGTGCATTTATTATGGGCAGGGTTGCTGCTATTATTGCAGGACAAGCGTCGTTCAAAATTGGTATGCATACGTGCAGGAAGAGTCGGCAAAGTGAGCAAGAGCCTCAGGGGGGATGTTGTCACGGTGCATCTGCATACATGTCAAATCGCTGGTTTCGATGTCAAGACGATGCGATATATGAGCCGCATCCTGTTTAGGTAAGGTTTTGTCGGCAGGGCGTTGGGGCTCACTGATGATGATCACGGAGATCTGCAACGAACATCGACATCATGAGCTTTCGTTAATCTCGATGTCCGTCTTTCATGCATGCATACCGCGCTTTCGGAAGACGCGGCGTTAATTATTTCCAATTCCTGTTCACGGAAGGCAGATAGTCTTAGGGTAAGGTCATCACATGGTTACTATGGTTGGTGACCAAGCTACGATCGTTAGATAGGATAATAAGTAGATATGCGAGTCTGCCATTGGGTATCTTGCCAGTGTGAGAATGCGAAAAAGAAGAGAGAGAACACAAAACATGCTACTCAGAAAACAACAGATCAAAATCCTGCACCCTAAGAAATGCAGACAAAGAACGCCGATTCGCAATGCAGAAAAAAGCGCAAAACAACCTCTATCGAAACCAACGCCAGGTGAACAATAAAACATGTGGTCGAATCAAGATTTTTCTTGTTGCTGTCACGGTTGAGATAATCGTGAATGATGAGGATTGTCTCTAGCCATTGTCAGAGGTCCACGTTTGCCCATGAGGTCGATACCGCTATCCATCTCACTGCCGACACTTCGTCTATCGGGCTCGCCAAAGTCCGGGAGGGCACCAGGTTGTTCATCTACACTGTGGACGCTTTCAGCATCATCGACTTGCGAAGACACTTCGTCCACATCATCGCCAGAGAGTATGCGACCACCAAGTTTGACCTCTGAGGATACGACTTGGTATTCAAGAGCTTTCCTTCCGTCTTTGATCAGTCCTTCGGTCCAGTAGAGGCAACGCTGCAAAGATTGATTCATCCGTTGCGTGTCCATGAGCAGTTCGCGATGTCGGCTCAAGTCGAGTCGCAAACGACTCTCGTCCTCAGCTCGTTGTGCGGCATCTCGAGCAGCCTGCGCACCAGGAGACAAAGGGACAGCTGAGGATCCCGTCGACTCCTCGTCAGAAGAGTCGTCTTCAGGTTGCGAGTGGAAAGGACTGGAAGGTCGAGCACCTTCGTCATCGTCGTCGAAATCAGGCAAATCACCCTCTTCGTCCAGCGTTGAAAGGTCTTCTTCCCCGTCACTTGACCTCCTCTGAGACACTGCAAACTGACCAGCTCGACTCAAGCGACGGAAGCGCTTTAGCTCTGCTTTTTGTTTCCTCAGCTCACGTTCCAGAGATTTGTTGATGGCCAGGAGTGACGAGTTTGAAATCTCGAGATCGAGAACCTTCCTCTCACGACGTGCTTCAGCATAGGGATCGACTGGCAAGATATCGTTGCCCTGTGGAGCATCAGGGGGTGGCGCGTCGAGCGAGCCATCTGCACCATTGTCTGGCATAGGCGTAGGTGAGTCAATAAGATCGTCTTCGCCAACAGGCTCAGTTATGGCCGGAATGGGCTGTGATCGTCGACGAATATGGTCAGGACTATCCGTGTCAATTGAAGACAGACTGGTGCTCCGCAGGTGAGAAGCGCGCAACGACGCGGTACTGGACTTGCGCTGAGCGGGCTGGGCAGAATTGAATGGCAGAGGCGGGCCACCGAGTGCAAATATTTGAGAGGCTCCCTTCCTATAGGATAGGTGGATGTTGTTCTTAGGTGGTGAGTTAGGACTTGTAAAGTAATTCGAGGCCGAGGAAACAGCACTGAGGGGTGGTGAGGTTATGGTTGGTGTATTAGCCGAATCTGAGGGCACAGGTGACTGCACGAAAACTTGACGAGAGCGCGAGTCTGTGGCGGCCGACACGTTGGAAAGAACAGGAGAAGAGCTTCGGTGGGAGAGTGGTTTCGGATTCAGAGTCTGCTGCTGGCCATTGGCATACAAGAAAGATGGCGTCTTCCGTAACCTGGGTGCTTGGACTTGAGGCGTGGGTTGTGGTTGTGGTTGTGGTTTGGCGTCGCTGGCGTGGAAGAACATGGGACTCGAGTCCTTCTCTAGCTTTGCTGATGTAGGACGAGATGTGGGAACTGGCGAGATTCTCGCAGGACCCGACGCGTGGGGCTGTAGTGTCGAGGCATTTGGTCTGGTGGTATCTGGTGTTTTGACGAAGCCGCGGATAGTAGGTGCAGTTCTGGTGGTAATTGGGGCAGGGCGAGAGGGATTTGCATTGGGTGGTCTTGCAGAGCCCACGACGCTCTTGGCCCTATTAGAGGTAGCTAGCTGCGGACGGCGTACGGCAGGTTCGCTGTTTGTGGGAGAGATCATAAGGGGTCTCTTTCTTGCATGACTCGGGGTATCGTCGTTGGGCGGTTGACTGGTCGGGGTCGAGTTTATTATCTGGCCAGCTCGTGTCTTTCCAGTCAATGTCTGCGGCGTGACATGGGTAGAGGCGACCTGCGCCGTCGGACGCGTCGAGGACAGGGGCGAAGGTGTGTGTTTGTGGTTGTTTAGTCGTGGTCTGAATTCCGACTCTTGCAATTTGGGTCGGAAGGGTGGTGTTGACGTTGTGTTTATTGTTGTTGGCGTCGTCGAGGAAGGTGAGTCTTGAGCGAGACGAGGAGTATTCGGTGCTCGAGCGAGAGCGGGCTTCAATGGCACTCCAGGTCGGGAAGGAGCAGTCGGGAGAGGGTTGCGATTATGGGCCATGATGGCTTATTGTTGTGAGGCAGGAGCGGGTCGATTTGTCTGCACCAACGTTGACCGCCACCATCCAATCATCTCTACAGCGATATGCCTCTGTTCATGTGCCGGTGCATGGTGCTGAACGTGTAGGATAAGAGACCGGCTTCTGCCTACTTGTATTGAAGCCGTTAAACGTCGGTTGCCGTGGTGGTCACGGCTAGACGACGTTCAAGTCCTGGAACAATCTCCAAATGACGCTCCAGCCCACCAACGACCCGCTTCCCGCAACTTTCGTACCCTCGAAACATTTAATTCTCCTTTTTTCTGCCTTTGTTTTCGCCATTCCCCCACGTTTGCGACTGCCTCGCGACTTTATCCGTTGACGTGAGGCAACTTTTCGGACGTTTGCCGCTCTAGCCTCTGCAAAACGCTCCGTCAACTGGTGACAATCACCAGATGCGCAATCCTACGAGCAGACATGGATGGCTCTGTCCGCCATGAGAGCATCCCGCCTGCGGTAGACGACACCGCTCCCGGCCTTGAACCTCCGCTTGACCCCGAATCGAGCCAGCACCATACGCTGAAGTACCATCTTCTGGGTCCATCCCTAACGAAACCCGGCCAAGATGATGTCGACCAGAAAAAAGTCTCCGAGATCATCTATGAAGCGTCTAAAGGCAGCAAGTTCTTCTTGCAAGAAGAGCAAAAGGATAAGAACTTGACCATCAAGATCAACCGGATTCTTGCGAAGAAAAGACAACTGGATCGCCTCGACCTCAGCTACGACTTGCGCAAGGCAGACGAATACGTACAGAAGCTCGAACTCAGCCGCGACCTGACCCAGACCATTGTTCACGTCGACTGCGACGCTTTCTACGCCGCCGTCGAAGAGCTCGATCGCCCTGATCTGAAGGATGTACCGTTCGCCGTTGGAAAAGGTGTCTTGACGACGTGCAACTACCATGCCAGGCAGTTCGGATGTCGCAGTGGTATGGCTGGGTACATTGCCGACAAACTCTGCCCTCAGCTTATCCATATATCGCCAAGTTTCGAAAAATACTCGGCCAAAGCAAAGGAGATTCGTGCCGTCTTAGTCAACTACGACGCCCGCTTTGAGGCTGCCAGTGTCGACGAGGCGTACCTCAACATCACTCAGTATTGCGAAGAACACAGTATGAGTCCTGAAGACGTTGTTCAACGACTGCGTGCAGAGGTACACGAACAATGTCTGATTACTGTCTCGGCTGGCATAGCTGCAAACGCGAAGCTTGCAAAGATCTGCTCTAACAAGAATAAGCCGAATGGACAGTTCACTGTACCCTCGGACCGCGCCAGTATCATGTCATTCATGAAGGACTTACCCACCCGAAAGGTGAATGGCATTGGTAGAGTTTTCGAACGCGAGCTCGACGCTATTGGTGTCAAAACGTGTGGCGACATCTTCGCACATCGTGCCTACATGTCCAAGCTCTTTGGCGAGAAGGCGTTCCAATTTCTCATGGGTGTATACCTTGGACTCGGTAGGACGAATGTTCAGCCAGCGGAAGAGTATGAGCGCAAAAGCGTTGGTACCGAAAGCACGTTCAAGGAGATGTCAGATCCTCAACAACTCCGAGACATGCTCCGCCATGTCGCGGAAGAGTTGGAGAAGGACTGTGAAAGAACACAGTTCAAGGGACGAACCCTAGTGCTGAAAGTGAAGTTGCATACGTACGAGATTCTAACTCGTCAGGTCGCTCCATCAAAAGCCGTGCACCAAGCCGACGACCTCTACAAGTTCGCCTTGCCTATGCTTGTCAAGCTGGAAAAGGAAATCCCAAAATTTACCTTGCGCCTCATGGGCTTGAGGCTTACATCACTGATCAGTATGAAGAAGAGTAACATTGACACCTTCTTTACGCCAAAGCCGCAGTCTGCTTCGACAAAGCCGTTCATGCCTGCCGGCGAAGGAGAATGGGAGCAATGGCCTGACTCGGAATTCGAAGATGCCGCCCGCCAAGAGAAGCAAGATGACTTGGACACCCTGGAGAAGATGAGTCAGGAATACAACGAAGAGTACAATAATACTCCGAGACAGTCACCCATCGGACACGCAGGTACAATAATAGCAAATGTGCCTGCAGCGACATCTGAAGATACTGCCAAGGGGGTACACGGCGAGCAGGAAGAAACATGGAATTGCCCTATCTGCAGTCAGCCTCAACCTGCTGATGCTGTGCTGTTCAACCAGCATATCGATGGATGTTTGTCGAAACAGACAATCAAAGACATTGTTCGTGAGAATGCGTCGCCATCCCGTTCTCCGCAGGAGAGACCTCCTATGCTTGGACAGGGCAAGAAAAGAGGTCGACCGAAGGCGCCCGACCCGCAGCCCAAGCGGCTGAAGAGCGCCTTTTTCTCTCGATGAAGCACATATTGTACTTAGACTTTATGCCCTGCCTAGATATCTATACCCCATAGCTTTTCCAGCCCTTACTCTACCAGAATCGTTCACGAATCCTCCACAAAGTCCGGGACTGTTCGTTTAGCTTGTATCGTTCAGCTTCGAAGGCGACGGCAGACTGTCAAGGCCGGGCACAGCTATCGGATATGAAGCGTATATGTGCAGCTGATACGAGCACGGCAAATCCTTCTCATATAGACCTGCAGAATCTCCACTATCGAGCACTGTCACTTTCCGAGACATTTGCTGTGTTGTTCATGGTGGCTGTTTTTGAGCCTCAGTTGACACTCGCTCACAAAGCGGGGTCGCAATTTGGGCCCCATCTCCAGCTGTTCCAACCCTGCGTCTGGCGTTTCTTTTCGCGTCTGTCACCGACACAGACAAGACTCTATTGTGTGGCGTATCAATGGCTTTGAGCTCCGTCGCAGTTTACAGCCGCCTCAATGTCAACATTGGACATGGAAGCGCGAGCTAAAAATGCGCATGCAAGCAAGGCTCAGAAATCTCCGAAAAGCTAGACGCGTTTCGGGAATGGCGCCCATGCAGGTCCGGACAATACCACAACCCAATCTGGGTAGACGACACGGAACTGGACATGTCGAGTACAGTTCCGACCTATAGTTGGAATATTGGCCGTAGACTTTGCTTACACTTTACAAGGAACCGATGCTATGGCGAGGGAGATGAGCTTGGCGGTGCTCTCCATGCGCTTTTGCGACTGTTCAGACAGGGAAGGTGGCATGCAAGAGGGCTACCTTCATCGTCACAGGCTAAATTTACATCTGTACATGCTGCACGCAACTGATCTGCTGTCAAACCATGCCGTGTAACACACAGCATGCAGAGACACGTTTTGTCTATAGACAACAGTGGTAAAGACTCTGGTATCTGATAATTCGATGCTCAGCTAGAGCATGGGGGTTGCAGTCAAGGAGCTACAAAAACAACCATACAAGACCAAGTATGCGTACCTTGAAAAAGTGGACGCATATTGCCGACATAGCCATGATTCCAGAGTATCCAGATATCACGGCACGGTCTTGCCGGCACACTAGCATGATAATCTCGTGCCGTATACGCCCCTCCCATACCATCGTCTCTCTAACCGAACGGCAGGCTCACCACTGCTGGCTGAACGCGAGGGCGACGTACCGCTGTTTGTGATGGAGGATGCTGACAAGCATATACGAAAGTCCGAAGGATGCTTATAGTGGATATACCACGAGGTAGATATAAAGCCAGGTCCTGTCACCCCAGAATGATCCGCAGCAGATCATCCATACCTTCTCTGACTATCCTCTGTACTACTCTTCATCTTCATCATGAAGTCTGGATTCGCCCTTGCGGCTCTTGCCTTCGGTGGCATGAGCTTTGCTCAGTCTTCCGTCATTGCAACTTCTGCTGTTGAAATCGATGGTCAAACCACAACACTGGTCAGCAACATTGATCCATCAGATATCGCTTCCCTTCCTGAGCCGGAAATTCTTGGTCCTCCGATTGGTGTTGTCGACAGTGTTCCTTCGGCCACATACAACGCTGCCGAGGCCACTGCCTCAGTTCTTGCCCTTGTTGTGGCAGCTACTGATGCCCAAACCGCCGTCATTGCTGCTGAGAGCACTGCTATCGTTGCGTCCAAGACTCCTGTGCCAGTCGAGACCGAGACTCCTGCGGCTCGCAAGCGCTCATATGTTGGCGGTCTTTCGGGCAATCTCCAACGCCGCGACACGAGCTATCCCATCGATACCTCCAAATACGTAGGTACTCAATCTATCGATTGAACGATTGCAGCAAGGCTAATGAACGCACAGAATGTCCCTTCTGGCTACACACCAGCATTCATCAACCTCCAGGGCTCTACTCAGGCAAACGGATACTTGACCTACAAGACCCTTTCAAAGTATGATCCTCAGCAATGTACCGCTGCTTGTGACAAGATCAGCTCTTGTCAGTTTGCCAACATCTATTACGAAAAGGACCCCGACAGCAAAAACAACCCTGTCGATGTTATCAAGTGCTCTCTGTACAGTATGCCTCAGACTAACTGCACTGCAACCAACAAGGGACAATGGCGTGGATCTTTCCACGTTCTGGTCACTGGTAGCAACGGTTACAACAAGGCCGCTGCACCCAAGACTCCTGCTGGCTACTCTCTCTCCACTCTTCCTGCTGCCGTCAACGCGCCTGTTTACGACAGCGTGGGTCAGTGGAGATTCATCCAACCTGTCTACCTCAACTCTTATGACCCTGCTCTCTGCGCTGCCGCTTGTGACAAGCAGACTACTTGGGACAAGTCACAGGCAACCGATGACTGCAACTACAAGACTTGCGTTTACGCGAACATGTATGTTCTGTCTCAGAACGGCATTCCTAAGACCGTCGTCTGTGCACTCTACACTGAGGCCACTGACTCGAGCTATGCCAACAACTACGGCTACTCGACCGATACCGATACTTACCAAGTTTCAAACTCCATCGCTTTGACCAACAACACTGCTGTCAGTGCTGGTTACCCGCAACTCTGTGCAGCTTCTTCTGGCGACATCTCTTACCTCAACTCGACTGGAGCCGAGTTCTGCACAAGTTATCTTGGCTATGTTGCTCCCACTGAGACCGTTAAGACTACCATTACACCTGGGGCAACCACAGTATTTACCACTGTCACTGAGCAAGTCACTGTTTCATCTGCCTACTCTACCGAGACTGTCCAGGTCACTGGAAGCGCTCAAAACAAGAAGCGTGACGCAGTAAACATGATCACGACCACTGTCGAGCTGCCTTTCATCACCGTCATTGGCAACGAGACAGTCATCGATTACACGACCAGCACCTTGACTGTCAACGCCGCTTCTACTTCTGGTGCCGTCATCACTCCCGCTGCAGCTGATCCCGCAGCATCTGCTGCTGCCCTCGCCAAGCGTAGCGTCGTTCCCACACCTTCTTCCATCCTCCACTGGCCGTCTGGGAAGATCTCTTCTGCTTGCTCGCAGATCGCTACTGGCACTGTGACCATCACACAGACCGCTACTGCATCCGGATCTGTCGTCACCGCCGGTTCTACTCAGAGCGTGACTAAGATCTCTTCCGTCGTGTCCACAATCACCGTCACTGTTAGTGGAAGCCAGCCCAGCACCGTCACCACAAGCACCACTAGCGACGCTTCCGCACCTACCACCACTCCCGGCTGCCCCAAGACCGCCGGTTCCCAAGGTCAACTCTACCTCGGTGGCTACGCTCTTGGCTATCCTACCCCAATCACCTTCGACTCGGACCCCCTCTTTTGGACCCCTCTGGGCTCTTTCGGTGATGAGTTCATCTACGATACAGCCGGTAACTTCCTCTACCACGTCGACACCGGTTACTGTCTCACTCTCGGCGCCCCCACAAGCTCCAAGTCGCCCAAGTACAAGGATTCACCCTTCACCCTCAGTGCTTGCTCGTGCTCCACTTCTACCTCTGTCACTCAAAGCTTTACCTTCAACAAGCTGAAGGTCAAGAGCGATAAGAAGAGCATGTACAAGAACTGTCTGGCTGTGCAAGGAGATCAGACTGCTGCTAAGCCTTACTATCCCAAGCTTGTTGACACTGGCGATGCGGATTATCCTTTCTCTGCTGTTTATGCTGGTACCAAGTTTGATGCTTGTATTACTTTTGAGCTGGACTCTGAGTTTGAGTAGATTGGGTTTGTTCTGAGTGTTTTTGGAATTGGTTTTTGCATATATCCGGTGGTGTAATGTGTTTATTGTGTATGCCTTTTTTTCTTCTCTGAGTTAAATTTGATGCCGAAAAGGCAGTTTCTATTACCGCTTGAGTGTCGTCTCCATCGTTTTTGCGATTCTGTTGTGGTTGACTAAAGCGTTCGTTTAGTGACATTCCAGTCCCGGCTGTTACCTCTGACCTGAGTGTTCTCCGACACTCTATCATCAATCCATTCACCTCGATATCACCATCCACCTCCCTCTCTCACGAGTGCCAAAACACTAAACATGCCCTGCCCACCCCTCCCTCTGTCTTTCTCAAAGTACCCCTTCTTAATTACTTTTCTAGCCTTTGCGCCAAAGCCTGCCTCTGCCTCACCTTCCCTGTCATCTAGCTCAGCATGAGCCAAAGGACCCCATCTATCCCCATCCAACTCAAGTACTCCTTCTCCCTCAGTATCTGGCACAAAAGCAGTGTAATGCCAATTCACCTCTTCGCCTTCTGCTGGTGTTGGTGTATCGCCTTGATTGGCAGCTGCGGTGTACAAAGTCTCGAGGTCGGTGGATGAGGATAAGAAGGATGATCGTTGCAGAGATGGTGTTTCGAGGAGGCTGTGGAGGATTGAGTCTTTTTCTGTGGTGATAGGGGTGTTAGCGATGTGGGTAGTGGGTGCAGAAAGGAGGTTGGGGGAGAGAGGGGATGGGAAAGCGAGGTCTTACTGGTGTGGTTTCTAGCAGCACCATTACATGTCGCGTGCAAAAGGGCGTAAAGACCGCATGCATTGTGTATCGTTTGCCGCAGCCATAGCACTGTTTCCTCGCTAGTCCCGTGAGATCCAGCATCTGCTTCCACCCCTTCCAGTTCCTCTGCGTCGTCTTCATTAACATAGTGCTTCTGATCTCTGGCCTCTACCATCTCGTCATACTCCTCGCTTGTTGGAAACGCTAACACATAGGCCAACACTTCCTCCTTGGGCGTCTCATCTAGATCATACACTTCTGTGAACTTCAGAGTAGAAGAGAGACCGAGGTCGTGGGCTAGTGAAGTGAAGATCTCCGGATCGGATTCGAGCGGAAGAACCGTCTTGTCATAAGTTCTCGGTGGCATTGTTGTCTGGTTTCCAGAAGGGTGGGTAATGGTTGTATGGGACGAGCGGTCGGATTGTGAGACGATGAAGATGAATGGTTGGTGAGAATTTTGATGGACGGTTTAAGAGTGATGTTCACGTATCTGGATGCAAATCTAGATCAATTCGAAGGACAGTGATTGCAAGTGTTTTGCAAATGACGATGGTGATGGAGGTGGTCAGAAGCACCTAAACACTAGAGATGTAAGAGGTGATGAGGGATTGTTGCCAACAGGAAGGTGACAGCTGGGCTTGTTCCATGAGGGCGAGCGACATGATGTTTTATGCACGCACAATTCGCCGCCTAACGACCTCCATTGTGTGAGCACCTGCCAAACTTATTGAGATCCGAATGAACCACTTCGTATTCCCATTGGAACCCATGGGTCGTCGGAACGCTGAAGGAGAATATGTAGAACCCACAAGCTCGAAGAGAAAAGTCACTAGGCCAACACGAACTGACCTGCACAACAACATCTCTCTGTCAGAATACACAGAAAGGCATCCATGCAGCCAGACAAGGTTCCATTACCATCTCATTTG
>Ga0268250_10000861_pt1 | contig 13658 bp, 14 predicted proteins | sample AgamicAsSfe_FD_200448 | JGI IMG/M metagenome (GOLD analysis project Ga0268250, IMG submission 200448) | Agave microbial communities from Guanajuato, Mexico - As.Sf.e (v2) (version 2) | ecosystem: Host-associated > Plants > Phyllosphere > Phylloplane/Leaf | place: Guanajuato, Mexico | collected... | reverse complement strand
GGAAATCCACTTTGTTCACGAGCGCAGTACCTTCTTGATGTGGCAGTCTGCCGTACAAACAGTACTGTCGGCTGTGTACATCATCTGCGCATCGCCAATTGCTGGCGCTGTTGGTCCATCTAACTGGTATTACCTTGGTTCCGGACTTTGCGCAGCCACGTTCATCGCCTCGATTTTCTGGGTTCCCGAGAGCAAGTACGATCGACCTATGACTGCTTACGGTCAGTTCTCCGCAGAAGAAGGAGGCGAGCTAGAGGGATCTAGAGCGACTGCACCACTGCCAGCTAAACTATCGGAAAGGCCCCCACTGGACTTCACAAAATTCCTTCCTCGTACTACGTGGTCGGACATGCGCCTCTTCGTCAATGAGCCGGAATGGATGGAAGGTGTTTATGGCTTCATCAACACTTTCCAAGTCATGTTGTTCCCCAACGTGCTCTGGGCCTTCTGCTTGAACGGTCTTACTATTGGTGTCAACATTGCCATTGGAACGACTTACGGCACCATCGTACACGCGCCACCATATAACTGGTCTGACAATGCCGTCTCGTATGTCAATGCTGGTCAGATCGTGGTCGCCTTCGTGGCATTACCACTGCTCGGTAATGGCAGCGATGCCATAATCAAGTGGCGAGCAAGGCGCAATGGTGGTGTACACGAGCCCGAGAATCGTCTACTACTGCTTTGGATCCCTTTGCTATGTGGGTGCCTTGCTGCCACTTTGTATGGTGTGGCAGCGGAACATCCAGGAGACTACCACTGGTTCGTCTACGTCTTCGCCAACGCAGCGTACTACTTCGCATTCGTGGGCGCAAATATCGCCGCGATCACGTACCTCCTTGACTCATACCCGGCACGTGCAGGGCCCATTCTTGTTGTTATCACAGCTCTACGAGGTTTTGTCTCTTTCGGTACCAGTTATGGTGTCGCCAAGTTCATCGAGACTGATGGGTACGACGGAGCCTTTGGAACATATGCTGGATTGACTGCGATTTTCGGCCTGCTGGGTATCCCAGTCTTCCTGTATGGTAAGAAGATCAGGGCATATACCGGCAAGTGGGCGATGAAGAAGGCATCAGGCCATCCTTCGATGTCGCGCTGAGAAGACAATCTACTCCGTATTCGCGGAATCATGGTCGAATATTCGCGTGGACGTCAGCCAAAGGTGTTCGTGGTAAGTTTGCGTTGCAGTGACGCTGTGGTATTGATGATTTTGCATAGCTGGGGAAGTGTTGTCGTAGTTTAGTCTTTGCAGGTCCTGAATGTAAATATGGCTTGTAGTCAGATCGTTGAAATCTCAGCCTTGTGAAGGTTTTTGCTGCGATCAACTCGACGTGACGCTTCTCATCCAAACAAGTTGACAATACAGTTATGCTTGCGATGTGGAATTCGCTTTGACAGGTTACGATCCCTTGCGGTGGTCCTCCGATGGTAGCCTATCAAATCTGCTTTTATGATAGCTTTTGGTGGAGAATGTGGCCATGTACATATGGCAATGTCGGTGTCCGCTATCGTTGCTGACGGATCACAACAAGCGTAATGCTCAGACGCGTCGGCGGGTCAGTCTATGAGCATCAAAGTGGAGTCCCCCGGACGCCAGCACACTAAAGGAGGTGGTTAGCATCTGATCTGGGGTACTTGGATGCGCCCATCTGGTGGTGGGCCGGCCGTCACATCCGTTGTTGTGTTGATGCATGAATGTCAAGGAGAATAGTTTGTTGATGTCATTGTTTTTCATTTTCGCCAACGAGAGAAATGTCCCAATCTAGACTAGCGTGACGCGCCAATGACGCGTGAGCCTGCTCTTTCACCACTCACTCACCTTCGAGGAGCTTCGACGTCATCTACCCACCAATATCGCTATGCTTAGGCATCGGCCTTGATGTACGGAATACCTGTCAGCTTGAATGTCCTCTCATCCATGACCGGCTTGTTGACCGGCTCAAAGCGGTTGTGTGGGTCATCTACTCCCTCTCTTTTCGCGACATTCGAGCCTGTGTGCCTAGCGTTGGGCCAGTGGGTTGTTCCTACCCAGCGTTCATACGCGTCCTTCTTCCTTCGCAGATCCTCTTGTGTCGCATCTTCAACAGGCATGTAGCAAGTGTAAACTGCAAATCTGGGCTGGTTCGTCTTCGAGCTCAGGTTGTAGTGAGGGGTACGAGAGTCCCATACGAGCAGATCGCCAGGGTCTGCGCACACCTTCAACCACTTCAGACCCTTGTTCTCGAGCCACTTCATACCGTTCTCGGTGAAACCATACCATTCTGGTGTCCACGCTGGGATGCGTTCCTCATCGGCCATGTCCCTGTGGAATTCGTCGGACAGCAGATGTCCGCCAGGACACACGATCAGACCGCCATCATCTGGCCCGTTGGGGAGTAGATTTACCAAGCCTTGCAAGCATCTGAAACCGGGCTTCGCGGGGTCTTGGTCTTGATGAGGCCATGGCTTGTTTGGTGCAATATCAGAGCGACTGGAATAACTGTCAGCTTGTTCGAGAGATGCATGCACCCAACGTACGGCAATGTGAAGTTGATAGCATCGAACGACACAATCAAATCCTTGTTATCGTAGACCTTCTCGAAGGCTCCAACGACGCCAGGCTCTCCTCGGATGGACCAAGCAAAGTCTTCGTGCGTGACAGCGTACTGCAGACACATGCCTTTCTCGGTGATCAAAGGTAGCTTATCTTTGTGAACTGTTGACATGTCGTTACGGTCAAAGCCGAGGTTGCTGGACATTGTAAGTAGTTTGCGACACTAAGTCGGTGTCTATGCTTACAATCCTTCCAACCAGCTGTACATCTGGTCTGCATACTTGTCCGCCCTCTCTTTCGGAATCGCACCCTTGATGACTGCATAGCCATCTCTGGCCAAGTCATCCCTCCAGTCGCCGAATGCCGCATCAGAGCCGTCCACTCTCATGCGCTGATCTTCGACAGCTTTCAGCGTAACGGGCGCTGTCTTCGTCGTGGTCGAGATCATATTGTTGGATATGTCGGTTTCGAGGCTGCTTGACAGGTTGAATGAGATCTGATTTGTGAAGAGTGGAGGTTGCTTCAGAGGTCATATTCAACACTCTCGAACAAGGTTTAACCAGCGTGCGCCGTCCAGCCTTCGACGTCGCCCACACGGGCCGAGCCTGTCCAGGCCCACATTTCCGAACCCTGACCACGACGACAACGACGGTACGATATGCGATCTGTGTAAAACCGAATTCAGAATGCGGGGATAATAGCGGAGGAGTTCGTAAAGTGGAGGATGGGTACCACGTCTAGGAGGTTTCGCGTGCTGGGGCAGCTAGTGGTTGTCGATTATCAGTTACCCGCCTTCTCAGTATTCGCCATCAGCATGTCTTACTCGTCTTCAACTTGACATCACGACCTTCTATCAATCTCTATCATCACACTTCCGACATAGGAGACGCTCGAGATGTCATCACCAATGCCATTCCGAATCATTATCGTGGGCGGTGGGATCGCAGGATTGGCAGCTGCCATAGCCTTACGGAAGGACGATCGCCAGATCACGATCCTGGAACAATCTCGACTCAGCACAGAGATTGGCGCTACAATCTCGCTCCAACCCAACGCCACGAGGATCTTACAGCAGTCATGGGGGCTAGAAGCCCTACTCGAGGACTCTAATGGTACAATCGATCACGGGTTCAGGATATATAGCGTTGATGGCAAGATGGTGAATGAGATACCTCTACGAAGTAAGACACAGTATGGGGCAGACCGTATTATGTGGCACCGTGAGGATCTTCATGCCTATCTCAGGGATAAAGCCACAAGCACCGAACGGGATGGCCAGCCGGCGGTTCTACGTACCTCAGCGCGAGTGTCCAGCTGCGACTGCGAAGAAGGCAAAGTGATACTTGAGAATGGTGAAACTCTGGAAGCAGATCTTGTCATCGGCGCGGATGGCATTCACAGCGCCCTGCGTACTTCTGTTCTCGGTAAAGAGATTCATCCCAAACCCACGGGGTCCTCAGCCTACCGGCTTATGCTACCAACTGCGATCCTTAACGAACGTGCGCCACAATTCTCTGCGAACATCAAACCAGAACAGCCCTACACATCCATGATCATGGCACACTCCTGCCGGCTTATCATGGGTCCCGCTCGCGACGCAAAGCTCTACAGCATTGTCGGCCTAGTACCGGACGAGCAGATGAATGAAGATCCTGATAAAGCGCAGTCATGGGTAACGAAAGGAGATTCAGCAAAGATGTTGGAGACCTTCAAGGACTTTCCCAGCTGGACCAGAGACATGCTTCGAAATGCCGACAGTATAGGCCTTTGGCAGCTGCGCGACTTGGATCCACTAGATACATGGCATTCTGGGCGTACGATTCTCATTGGAGATGCAGCGCATGCTATGCTGCCCACCCAAGGTCAAGGCGCAAGCCAGACTATCGAGGACGCTGAAGCTTTAGGGGCGCTCTTCGACAGCATCACTGGGAGACCTACCAAAGACGAAGTATCTTTCATCCTGGAAAACGTATTCAAGAGTCGATATGAACGTGCGAGCTTGATACAACGATTCAGTCGCGAGGCTGCGAAGCCTGCGACGGAAAAGGGCAGCAATGTCATCAAAATGTGAGTATCAGTCCGCGCATGTTATTCGCATGATCTAACATATACAGGCGCCCTGATGAGTTCATGGACTACAACTGCACATATCGGGGGGTACACGATTGGGAACAAAAGCGTTCGATTTCAGCAATAACAGTCGGTCTCCAGAGAGCTGCAGTAGCTTAGACTTCGTCAGACACTCCAGTGAACATGAGTGTTAACGAGACCCGATCCATGCCTTCTCAATCGATATATTTACTGCGATTACAGTTGTATGCCAAAAGCTTCAATAGCTGAGGTTTGAGTCGTGAATCATGGTTACTGCCGAGGGAGTTGGAGGCTTGGCGATTAATGTGCCGACGGTTCGACTGCCGTGACTCCCCAGACGCACCCCGCATCTGAGCAAGGGTAGGTGCGCCCACTTTCCGAAACCCGAGAACGCGGTGCGCTTTGAACTACCTGCTCCTCTCCCACATTTCCGTTCTTCAGCCTTTGGATCATAATGTCTGTCGATATGGCGGTGACACCAACGAATGCGCGACCCTCCAAGCGTCAGCGGACTTCCGATGCCTCAATTGGTGCGCTTCAGTGTCAAGTCTGCCACCGGACATATGAACGTGCCGACCACTTGAACCGGCATCTGGACTCACGTGAGTACAATTCCTTATTAGTCGTCACTCAGCACTTTTCTAAACCTGCGCAGATCGCAATGAACGATCTTTCCAGTGCGAGGAGTGTCCTGCGGCGTTCAACCGGAGAGACTTATTGCTGAGGCATCAAGCAACGCATACGAAGAATGCTAAAGATGGACTTGTTGGCCCGAACCGTGTAGCAGAACGTGCCACAAAAGCCTGCAACTCGTGCGTAATATCAAAAGTCAAATGCGACAATGGCAGGCCCTGCAAACGGTGCCAAAAGAAGGGCCTATCATGTGTAACAAAGTTTTCCGATTCATCATCATTCACTCAGTCAACTACGAGTGAACAACCACCGCAAGTTTTCGCAACACCTGCGGATGATCAAGTTAACCCAAACGGATTTGACGACGACATACAGTTGAATGGCGTGTACCTCAATGAGGCTAGTGATGAAGCACAAGCTCTACTCGATCTCTACAACACCACCAGCTATGCCCAGCATACCATCCCGGCTTTCTTCGAGCAGATCATGGTTCCCGCACCAGACTTTATGGGTGTCGACTACATGCAAGCGCCTCCAGATCTGACGGCTTGGATGCCTGAGACCGACTGGCTTGGTCAAGTCGACATCTTTGGCAACGACTTCACTCCGACTGTCAGTCAAATGCTAGAAGCGCCAGTGTCGCAGGTGACTGCCCTGCCTGCAGCCACGCCGCCGGCTAATACAGATGTTTCTCTTGAGAAGATTGATAGTGACTCCGCAAGAAGGCGCCATGCAGTCTTCAAACAGTCTGCCTGGTAAATCACACTGACCGATAACCCGATCGGTGCTGACTCGCGTTAGGTTCTGGATTCCCGAGCGTAATCAGCATGCTTTCAGTGAGCACGAAAACATCGCTCTGGATGAGCGCAACGTGGATCTTGCTTCGTCACCACATATGCCGTATGCATCCAACGTTGTGATTCCAGATCAGTTATCGTCAGCAGCCCGCGATCGCATCTTCCAACTAGTCTCCAAGACTGCACAAAGCCAGATCACGATTCCGTCCTTTCCTTCGGCAGAGTGCGTCGACAAGCTGATCAAGGTCGGGATTGCGAAAAGAACGGAGACCGATGCCTGGATCCATCCATACACGTTCGAGAGCGAAACCGCCCGACCGGAGTATCTTACTGCCTTGGTGGCGGCTGGGTGTGTATGTTTTGGCGTGCTATCGGTGAGCAGGACAGGCTTGGCGTTACAAGAGATCGTTAGAGTCGCGTTGAACAGGTTGGTGAGTCAAACAAAGAACCAGATCTGATTTTATAGCGGGCAAAATCTGATATGCGCTCAGTCTGAGAACGACAACAGTGTGATTCGCGATTTGGAATATCTCCAAGCTTCGATGCTATGGCTTGACATCGGAGCATTCTGTGGGTATAGAAGGAAGATGGAAATTGCTGAGAGCAGTTTGCAGTCTCTTGTCACGGTGAGACGCTCCGATGTGATTGTGTAACAAGGACTGACTATATAGGCACTGCGGCGTGCCGGCAGGTTTGATCACATCCGCTATCCCGCAATAACACCATCTGCCCAGGATAGTGACGAGGAACTACAGACAAAATGGAAGCGATGGGTGGAGCAAGAATCATACAAGAGGTACCACAAACGTATCACACCCTGTCCGCTCGGTATCTAATCCAGACAGGTTGGTATACCACCTGTTCGAGCACGATATCCACATGACCATGGCTAAGCACCGCCCGCCGCTGATCACTTATGCTGAACTCACGCTTATATTGCCTGCGTCAAAGACGCTTTGGCTAGCACCTTCAGCAGAGACATGGCGAATACGCTATCTCGAGATGGATATCGTCGCCAGCCGTCCCTCGCTTCAAACCCATCTCAAGGACGAGGCCGCCATACTCTGCCTTCCTGTGGATATTGATGCGCAAGTTGCTCGTTCGTCCTACCTTCATGGCATTGCTGCTCAGATCTGGGAGTACGCACAGCAGTCCGCCCTAATGCACGAGGACAGTGACCCCTCTTCACAGCTCTGGGCCCGATCGCGTCAGGAGAAACTGTGAGTACAAGTCCTCGCATAGCTAATAATGCTGACGTTGCTCGGCAGATACCACTACTTGCAACGCGAAGACCTCTTGCCTGGCAACTCTCCAGCTGTCACCTGTCTGTTCCACCAATTTTTGCAGATGTACTTGCATGTCAATCTCGATTTGATCACCCGATTTGCAGGCAAATGCGGCGAAAGCGCTGCCAATAGCGCGTACACTCACCTCTCACCCTGGAGCCAAACTAAGGAAGCCAGGATCGCGATCTGTCATGCTGGACAGGTAGTACGAGCCGCTCGACATATTCCGCCCTACCAGATTCGTGGTCCTGATTCTTTCATGCTGTATCACGCCATCATGGTTCTTTGGACTTACAGCATGATGATGCGAGACCGAGCGAAGAAGACTGGTACCACAACGCCGATGCGTGCTCAACCAAGTTCGTTTCTGAGCAAGGTCATCTACCTCGACGATGCTGCATCGGAAAACCAGACTTCTATTCATTCCTTTATTCTTATGAACAGCGGCATACCGTGCCTGCGCATCATCTCTACACATCAACCAGTAGCATCGGAGTCTGGAGTGGCTGATCGGCCCGAAATCTGCAACCTCAAGTACCCTTCACAGGTCATGAAGGTCGGCGTCAGGCTTCTCGACACAACACATCCTGATGTGGACCGCGAGACTGGACCGCCTCTTGTGCGCGCGCTGTGCGGACTTATGGAAGAGCTTGGAGGCCTTCGATGAGAGAACTTGGCATTCATGATGAAAGTCTTACTACTGAGCGAATATTGGCGACATGCACGGCTAATTTGTGAGATCCGGCACCTCCTGCCCCTGCATATATGGCACACACGCCTCGTAGATCTTCTTGAACCCTGGATAGTTCGCGATCCTCGCGAACACGCTTTCATCAACCGTCCTCGCCGCATGCAATGATCCAGCAAGGAAGAAGTCTGTCGCACTCGGCCTCGCTCCCAATACAAACTGCCCTTCTTTCTCGTTTGTCAGGAGCAACTGCTCAACGGTGCGTATATCGTCTTCAACCTTGCGCCACGCCAACTCTTCCTTCTCGCTATCCAGCAGCTCCTCGAGCTTGCATCCCATAGCAGCTTCGCGCGTTCGTCGGAAGTACTCCTGCGATCGAGGTGACAGGATGCTCACCTCACGTGGTATGATTGAGTCGCGGAATATGGGACCTATCACCTTACGTGATTTAGATTCGATATCGCGGCCAAGCTCGGAGGTCAAGGGAATTGGTCGATCTGGATATGTTGCTTCCAGAAATTGGGCGATGAGGGTCGAATCCATGGTGTAGGTGTTCGTCGGGATGTGGTAGATGGCTGGGACTGTGTACTTGGAACCCGTAGAGGACTCGGCGGGGTGGATGCCGCTAAGGTAATGTTAGAAGACCTCTTAGAGCGTTCCCTTGGAACCAAGCAGACGAGGCGACGGGAAGCAGACTCACAGTCCTTTAAGTGTTGGTTCGATATCTGGAAACTCAATAAAGATCGTCTTGTATGGAATGCGCTTGTAGTTGAGCATGAGACGAATGCGCCATACTGCGGGTGAGAAACAGACACCTTTGGTGCATGCTAGGTCGTATAGAACGATTTCGGGCTCTACCTGCGCAGCCATTTTGAACGCTGGTGTAGATCGATCCGCTGATGTAGATGACTGATACGTGCTGTTTGCTTGTATGCGAAAAGAGGTCTTCAGTCGGTGCAGACTATGGAGATGAATGGCGGCCTGATGTTGCAGGCTGACTGCGGGTGGCCTCAGCCTTGGTGGGGTGAGAAGAACAGGTAAGCACGTACGTTGGCAGCGGTTGCCTGATCAGCAGTCATGACGAGGGTACATCTTCGCCGTCATGATTCAGTTGCTTGCAGAGAAAACATCACGGTTTGCGAAGGATGCACGAGGCCAAGAAGAGCAGGAGGAAGTAGATTTTCGAGAAACAAACGACAGCGAATATCGCCTTAGCCGAGGACTAGATCAACATCCTCACGTTCAAGCTGTTGCCAGTCCTGTTTTCTAACATAGCCAGCAGCCCTTCGATAGGCGATATCGTTCTCCCATTCTATCCAAAGGACGTTGACTACCTCGTTGACGCGGAACGGCTTTTCAGCGCGTTCAGCTTCATGATTCCAAGTTTTGCTGTCAACGCGAGTCATACTGACAGCGACGATTTCTATCTTGGGCAGACTTTTATCCGCAGTGTCTGCAACTATATCCATATTCCGCTTTTCTTTCATGATTGTGTGCATATCGAAGTGATCATGAGGGGCGTCGTGGCCCGATGAAGGCGTGATCTTTGCGAAAGGAAACAGTTTCAGCTGCTCTTTAGAATGCAGGTGAAGTGCACCAACTGAGTTTCCACTCGAACAATCACAGAGAGCGATGAGTTTGTTACTGTCATCATCTGTGTCGTCCCTGTTTCCACTAGGCTTTTGCCCAAGAACAAAACTCCGCTGTGTTCGACTGAACAAGTAAGGTGTTTGTTCGGGCATTGAAGCCACTGTTGCGCTTGAGATTTCTGGGACTGGAAACGGAAAGTACCAATCGTTGGTTGGACCGTGGTTCTTGTTGTGGATCATGTTTTGATGGCGATACACACGGCCTCCACAACCGGCTGGAAAGATGCGTGGCTCTCCCTTGTACGTACCTTCCTCGCTCTCCATTTCTACCGCTGTCCAACCAGGTAACTCTATGGTTCCACTTTTCCATTCTTCGCGGTGCTCATACCAGTTGGAATGGATGCGCCGACGTTCAGACGTGCTCGTCGTAGGCGACGAAGCTGTGTACCACTCGACCATGGGATAAGTCTCCTCAATAGTGGCACATATATCATTTATCCTAGCCGCTTCTTCGCCAAGCTTCACCATTCCCTTCCATCCAACCCATGACCATGATGGCAATTGGCCCGCTGGCAGTTGATCTTGTCTTGGTCGGTCAGATAGCTCTCGACGCTCAAGTTCTATATGCGACCAGATCGGGGTCCATGCAAGCGCTCGATGGAAGAACATTTCCGGAATGCCGAAAAGGAAGCCGCCCTGGAAAGAACGACTAAGCACAGCTAGCATACCGGTTATTCCTGGTAGGGCATCTTCTGGGTATCGCAAGCTTTTGTTGTTGTAGTCGCCAATAATGTTTCCTACCGAGCTTAATTCTGGAAATCCATCGAGGCTTTCCACGAGTCGTGGCTCGATGTACGTTTCTATCTCTGCACCTGGTGTGAGGTCCTCGTGAGACTGCCGGTGCTGACACTCCCAGTGTGCTGACTTTTTTAGGAAAACCAGCTTTCTCTTTGCCAGCCGATGTTCTTGGTAGGTCCATCCTCGCGAGAAGTATGGGGTACCTCCGTGGACTAGAGAAAATATGTCGGTGCTGCGAACAATAATCTTGCGCGATCCAAATGGAAAGACTTTCTGCTCCAACGCTCTGGATTCAGATATACCGTTCAAGCCCGATATGCCTTCTCTAGCATCTCCGTCGGTAGCGATGATGGTCAGTGTAGCACTGGCGTAGATCGAACCCATCATTGTAAGCTGACGCGCAGTTTCCGTAGGATTGTCGTGACCTATGCACAAGGCGTCCACCCATAGATATCGTTCATCTAGGTTCTTCGTTACAAACATAGCATGTGCAAGCGTGGGAGGGATCCGCGATGCTATGTCTGGGCTCTGGAATGCATGAGTCTCTCGAAGTCTCGCACTAAGCTCTGCGTCCATCTTGAGACCGAGACGGTCTCCGTATGTATAACTCAACGCAACAAAATTGACTTGTTCTTTTCCAGGAACTACGCACTCCAGTTCGACGTCCACAAGCCACGCTGGTGTAGTCTTCCAGATTCTCATGGGGTTGTCGCATCTGCTTCCATGTGACGTTAGACAATCAGACTTCCATTGCTTGATTTTAGTCAGATCAACCCAGTCAGGGTCCAGTATGTCGCCTTTCGCGAAGTCTTCTGTGCCGTTGGCACTCGGGGAGAGTAAGAGCTCCCAAACCACCCCCAGCTTCTCTACCGATTCAGTCATTGTTACCTCTCCAAGACTCTGTCCGCAGCGAAATCCCATGTCCTTCGGGGCCGGTCGATTATAATGCCTCGATGGCGTCTGACAGTGTTCTGTGAACTTCTGGACCAGCAATGTGTGTTCGCTACATTGAAGTGCGCCTTGCGATTGGAAAGTCGAGATATCGATAGGCTCCTTTCGCAACCCTTGAAACATCTCGAGCAGGGCACTACAGAGATCGCATGGCATAGTGCGCTCGGAATTTGCCATTATTACTTTGGGGATCTGGAAGGACGGAAAAATAGTTGTCGAGGTGCAGCACCATGGCGGGGTAGCGCCAGGCTTATCACCTTTGTCAGGCGCCCAGCTCTCTGCAAGTTCAGCCGCTGGTCCGCATAGCCAAACACTTCCAGTGCCTGTATATCATGTCCTAACAAAGTCCAGGCTGCCCTGCCCGTCCCTTTGCAACCTTCCTCTCATATGCCTCGCCTGATTCTCCATCTCACTCCATCTTCCGACTCTCAAGCCTTCATGTTCCCATCCTCGCATGCGGGTGAAAAGAGGCACTAACGTCGTGCTCTTCCACAGCCCTTGCTTGTCGCCTCTGCTCAATACGATACTGGCTACCAATAAGACAACGCTCATAAGTACCACTACGCCGGGTAGAATGAGCCAAGGCCAGCTCACTCGGATATAGGTCTCTTCGCGATACGAAATCCCAAATACCCGCGTGGCATTGTCATTTTCGCGGATCCTGTTGGTCATCGAAGTTGCGATATTGTCGAAAGTTTGCGACATGTCCGAGTGCGTGTATAGCACTCGTCCTACGGCATCTTGTTCGATCGTTGTGAAGAAATCTGTCGCAAGCCAATCCGCCAGCATGTTGTGCTCTACCGCGTTGACCACGAATGTTCCGTTTGGTCCATCGAAATCTGTATTCTCTCCCACCTCAAAGCGACCCATACGAATACCGGCGTCATTGAGGGTAGATCCGGAAGGAGACTTCAAGGGCCAGGTTCGTATTTGTGGTGTAAGAATCTCGCCTTTGGTGACCTTGACACCGGAGTAGCGTTTCGCACACCATGACAGTCGACATTCATACGCTTCAGGACGTGTGTACCTCCGCCATGTTTCGCCGAAACGCGTAACGCCGGCAAGAACAAGCAAGTCTGTGAGGTTTCCATGCTCCTTGATGAAGTTGTGGCTTCCTGCTTTCGCAGTAGCATTCAGAAGTGGTCCAAACTCGCCAACGGCGTTAGAGCCGTATTGGCCAGACACCGCCAGCCCTGACGGTAACGTATAATTGCAGTTCCCGATAAGGGCTAGGTTAGGTTGTTTGTCTTCTGTGCAGCTCACGTCCATTTGATCTGTGACGTTGTTACACGAACTGCAGATCCCTAAAGTGTAGAAGGTTGGCCATGTGCAATTTGCAGTGGTACAACCAAACGTCATGGGGGAATTCAGGGTGTAAAGGCCATTCTGGACGGCGCCTTGCATGGCAATGTCCGCATTGAGGTCCTGGCTATTCCTTAAGTACCCAGTGATACCCGTGTCGTAAACCTGCGATGCAGAGATGAAAGCCGATGCCGGATCCGTCAAGTCTGGCACGGTTCGAAGTGGGAAAGACAGAATCTGTTGCGCGAAAGGATCCGAAGCTAGCGCGAGAATCGTCAAAACCGAGGCCCAAAACGCCCATACAGCTCCACCGCTTTGACGTGTGAAAGCTTCCTTTGAGCCAAGGCGTATGAGAAGGTTCAAAGCTCCCAGTGGACCGCGGCTAGCGTCGTCAAAGACCTGTATGTCCTGTAATCGATGAGGCGCGCTTTCGAAATACAGCCATTTGAGTTGCGATATGCACGCTGCAACTGCAAGCAGGAGACTTGCCTTCGATATTGTAGCGAGAGTCGAGATCAGAGCGTTGGGCGAGATGACAGAGTGCCACGAGGATAGGGGATCTCCCTGCACTACACATAGTGTAATGACGATGGCGATGAAGCATGCGCAGCTCAGAAGTACGCTACCAAGCTCCCACCACCACCAGTCGTTGAGCACATCCGCCCAAGAGCCTTCTTTTCGCTTTTGCGGAGAATTGAAAGAGGTGTCAGGCTTCAAGCTCGAGGCATCGAAGTCATGGGTAGCAGACGATAGTAGTGTATGCTGATGGAAAACGGACTCTTGTTTGCCGTGCAGCGGCACTTCGAATGATTCATGGTTCTGAAAACTGGCTCCTCTTGAGATGGGAGACACATATGGCTGGATATAGGTGCTCGTATCATGGCGATGTGATCCAAGGTGTTCCACATCGCTCGAGGTCGATGGACTTCTGTACGGCTCGGTGGGCTCGGAGAACTCCTCGCTTCTGTTCGGTAGGTGCTCGTAGTG
>Ga0268250_10000860_pt1 | contig 13662 bp, 15 predicted proteins | sample AgamicAsSfe_FD_200448 | JGI IMG/M metagenome (GOLD analysis project Ga0268250, IMG submission 200448) | Agave microbial communities from Guanajuato, Mexico - As.Sf.e (v2) (version 2) | ecosystem: Host-associated > Plants > Phyllosphere > Phylloplane/Leaf | place: Guanajuato, Mexico | collected... | reverse complement strand
TCTAGAGCATGGCGATCAGAGCAATTCACTTTCAGTAAATGCTTCTTCTGCTGCTCTCACTAACAAATACACACACTGCAATAAGTCGGACAAGTACAAACAGCCCGATAGGGTAGGTAGTTCTTGCATTGTGTTCATCAAGACTTGATACAATAGTTTCACATCGGACTCTCTAAGCTCCAAGCAGAACAAACACGAGGCAAACGGCATTGCTCGCAGTCAAGATTTTGACTTCTCGGCTTCACTTCCTGAATCCATTGTTTCATTCACCTGTCTCACGACCATTCAAGGATCACTGCTTGTAGACCTCTCTTCTACTTTCCACCTCCTACTTCCACTTTCTACTCTCTGCTTTCCACTTTCCAACTGCGCCCTCATCTCTTATCCTTACCTCACCACTCCTCTAACACCTTCCCCTCTACCTCGACTCGCACAGATTCAACCATGGACAACCAGCCTCCCACCTGGCCCCCTGCCCCAACCGTCGAGGACGAGGTCCCTGGCGATCAAACAACCCCTACCACCATGCCGGGTGCTCAAGACAACGCAGACTCCGAACCACCTGTCAATGGCGACACCGCGACCCCCGCCCCTAACGATGATGCTGCTCCTCACACTCCTGCCAATGCTACTCCAGCCCCTGCCACAGATCGCGTGCAGATCGTCTTGAAGGACCAGGGTGGCACCCAGGTTGCCTTCGGCGTCAAGTCAAACACTCGCATGGAGAAGGTCATGAACGCCTATGCCGATAGGGCTTCCCGCCCCGTTGGCGCTCTACGCTTCCACTTCGATGGCGAACGCGTGCTCCCTGACGACACCACTGCTTCAGTAAGTCGCTCCCTTGAGCGGATCCTATCGACATTCGGTACTGACTACAGTTTCCAGCTCGGAATGGAGGAGGGCGACATCATCGAAGTCATGACTGAGCAGATCGGTGGCAACGGTGGACACAAGATCGCTCCTACCACACTCGACACATACATCGCAAAGCACGACATCGAATCTGACACTGAAGAGGTGTCATTTGTGGTCAATGCTGTTGAGATTGGTGGTAAGCTGATCAAGAGCCTGGAGTTCGTCGTTGCTCCAAATGTCAAAGTCAAGGACTTCAAGGCCGCTTGGGCTCAGCGTACTGGTTGCTCTGTGGACGAAGTGATCTTCCGCCGCAACGCAGACATGGAAGGACCTGGACTTCCATTCTACTCTGAGGACGAAATTTTCGGAGATGTTCGTCGACCGTGATACAACGTTCCGCCTACATTGAACATACTAACATCCTGTCAGATCCAATTCATGCGTGGAGACGAGATCTTTGTCAACGCCCTCACTGACGAGCCTATCAATCTGGCACGTCCCAGAGATGAAATTCCTATCAAGGAAGCGAACAGTGGATCCGAAGTCCCAAGCGACACAGTTCATTTCTCCGTCGAGTACCCGGATGTCAACGGTGACGAAGGCGATCTACACTGCAAGATGACCACAACCATGTCTTTCGACAAGCTCATCGATATGTACGTCGATACCTGGGGCCTTGACGCCTCAGAACAGCGTCTGACCTTCAATGGCAAAACTGTGTTCCCCAGCGACACTCCTGCCTTGGTCAGTCATTCGAGATCCATTTCGTCTCATATCAAGTGCTCACAATCTCACAGATTGGTCTAAAGAATGACGCAGTTCTCCGCATTGCTCAGGATTCCAGCGCCTACATCATGGACCTCACCCTCGCTTAAGCGTCAGCACTCAGGCCAACACATGCATCCTTGTTCCATAACCAAGCCGGCTAAGCATGGCAATAACGACTCACATGACATTCAAGATCTTAGACGACAGACGCCTGCAAGAGATGAGACGAGAGGAGGAGAGAAGCACGATATTAAGTTCTGCCCAAAACTTCACAAAAAGCACGAAGAAAAACAATAGCAGCACATATATAAATTGGCAGAGGCAGAACCAGAAGAATTCAAAGATCTTGCACACACACACTTCCTGATCCTAGTCTCCAATGTCCCTTCCTTGTGCCTTTGATCTTTGCTCGTTGATACAATTTCTTCAGATTCCTATTCGAGTAAGAGCAGTAGTCGATCTTGCGATGTGCAAACGCGAGATTGTTTGATGCAGGAACCCGGCGACATGCATGCAACCACGCAGACCGCTCTTCTTTGGTGTTACGATTGTTCATTTGCTTTTTAGAATCCCGGAAACATGCAGAAGCTTCGCTGCTTCCCCGATGGTATCCAGAACGCTTAATACATGTTTGTTGCAGACGGCCCGGCCTATTCGCGCGGGGTTTGCACATCGCAAGACAAGACTAGACAAGCGGAAAATTGGATAGGATATGGAAGTCGTTTCACAACTAGCTTCGAAGCCCCCTAACAGTCGTGATTCGTTCAATCGTAGTTCATCTGTCCGTGTGTCTACAGGACAATCACTCTACGCCTTTATACGCTGCATAAAGTCATGAATGCCATCAATGAGCACTGGCCCCCAAGCCTCGAATGACCTACTGATGAGGTTATCGAAGAAAGTGATGGCTTCTTCTTCGCTAAGCTGCAGACAGAATCTCTCTTCGACTTTCTTGACTGCCTGATCACCAGCAAGCTTGATATCAGGGATATTCGCGTCCTGCATGAGTGCGAACAAGTTGAGTATAAGATTCGACGAGCGACGTAGTGTGGTAAAGGCAGTAAAGCAGTACTGCTTGAACTCATCGAATCGACTGTCAGGATTGCTTGGATTTCGGTCGGGACTACCGCCTAGACCATCAATCATCTCGACACTGAGTCTCATACTAGGCGCCAAAGGTTTGGGGTCACGACCAAGGATATAGCCAAAGTCGGCATGGAAGAAGTGGCCATCTGACGCAAGAAGCAAATTGTCCATATGACGATCGCCAACACCCAACAGATATGTGATAACACAATAGCCAGCCAAAGACTTGACGTAGGTATCCATTACTTCTTTGCGGACGCCCATGGGAGCTGCTCCATCTGGATTGTGTTCACGAAGGTAGCCAAGGATTGAGTTGTTATATTTGGCGTTTCCCAGAATTGTGGAGAGGGGACTGGACGAAACGAATTGAACGGCGCCAGACAGCGCACCAGTCGCTAGGATGCGATATGGTGACAATTGAAGATTGAGATTCTCCTTCAACAGTAGTTGATCCATCAGAGTGATGATCTGGATGACAAGTTGATCTTGACGCAGATTATCGCCGACTTTGAAGATCAAAGGATAGATATCTCCTTTGGTGGTTCTGAAATGGAGTAACAGCGGTGACAATGTTGATTTGAAGACATTGACATTGTCCGGTACGGCGCCCACAATCTCTACGTTAGGATCGAGAGGAAGAGGTAGAGGTGGATCAATCTTGACAAGGTCATTCTTTGGGTCCACGAGAGCTTTCTTCAGCTTCTCGACTTTGCGTATGCGATCAATGTTCTTGCTCCGGGCATCTTCGCAGAGTTGAGACAGAACAGTGACAAATTCACCTTGACGGAGCAGAGTCTTGCGACGCGCTTGACCTTCAGGTGTCTTCTCAAGCTCTTGCATGAAGTCGTATGACACACGAGCATAAAGCTTCTTGAAAGTGGCTGCTTGGGCGTCATTTGAGCTTTCGTCCAATTCGACCATGAGGTACCAATGTAGGTAATTGCCAAGGAAGATGTTTGCGGCTGAGCGAGCTACGAGGAAGCTGGCCAGGGATGAGTCGTATTGATCGAAGTTCGCATTTGACTTGACTTCGGGCTCGAACTTCAAAGCCTGAACAAGTTGGAGCAGATACAGAAGCAGCTCTTCGTCCCCAGCCTTGCGTAAGCGATCGACAGCATATGCGCGAACTTCCTTGTTGTCGAAAGACGGGCCGAGCAGTTCGAGGGCATCGTCAATGTCAATCTCTTCCCACTTAGGGAGTAGTTGGATGACTTGACGCACCTCGTTTGCGTCATTCCAAGAAGTCGACTTGATCAGCTTGGTGAGAGCACGTTTGTCACGAGTGAGATAATGTCTGAACTTGAAGACCTTGTCTCTCTCTTCTGCACTCAAGTCGGTGGTAGGCCCATATGACAAAATGTGATTGAGTTGATCTCTGGTCTTGGGATTGGGCTTGAGATGTCGATCAAGCATGCCGATACGTTGGTTTCGCACGAGACTTCGGTGCTTGATCTCAGCAGGATTGTCGTAGAAGCCGACCTCGGGATCGTAGATGCGAATCAGATGGGGAGCATGCGAGTCGCCGTAACCTGGATTTTTTGGGTCGATGCCGGGGCCAACATGAATTTCGGGCGGAGGTTTGAGACGAACATCTGAACCTGGAGTGGTGCGCAGGCGAGCACTTGAGACGGGAGGAGGAGGATATTCGTGGTCGGTGAAAACGACCGGGTGGTCAAAGCGCGGAAACTCAATGTATAGGTAGAAGATCGCAGCATCGTCCTGTGTATGGCCATTGGTGGTAGGCTGAGCGTGTAGTTTGTTGTCATCGCGAATGTTTGCTCGCTCCATTCGCTCGATCTGGCGAAAAACCATCTGGTCCAACCATTTGTGCTCGGACAGCTCACCCATCTCGTGCTTTTTCAGAAGGCCTTGTAATCTTTCGAGCTCGGCAGCCCTCTGACTGTGCTTGTCGTCGGCGAAGAGTTGTTGATTGTCCTGACTGCGGCGACGACGCTTGGTCGAGGGTGCCCATGGGGTTGTTGAGTCGGAGAAAGCGTCAGCCTGCTTGTGCCTCCAGAGACGGCACTTCTGCCTGCCTTTCCTCAGGGTGCCATGTTCATCGAAGAGTGAGATGGTGGTGCCGCCGAAGGGAATGTGATGGCCTCTTGCACCGTGATTGCCAGCAGGCGATAGGTCCCAGACGGTGATTGCGAGCTGAGCGTTGAGCGGGAGGAGAGCGTAGTCAATAGGCAGATGTAGCCACTCGTTCCAGGCACGGGCGTTCTTGAAGGTCTTGTATGGGGTTTGGGCGTGGACGGTCAAGGGTTTGCTGTCGGCGAAGACTTGGGCGGTAACGTAAAGCTCAGATGTCGGACTGGGTAGGCTTCAGCTTGCGTGTTGTAAATGAATAGGATGGAATGGCGAATACTTCAGGTTGGAGCCCCGGTGGCGTAATTCGGGCTGGCGAAGCAGAGTCGAGTAGGCCAAGGCTTTCTCATAGCCTTCGAGACGGCCTCTATGCGAGTGTTAGTATGCGGGTCGGGTGTGGTCGAGAGCGGCTGTAGAGCGATACCACACCTTGATGCTGACACCGGTCTTGACCTCTGACGCGCTCGCAAAGGTGAACGTGTCCATGACAGCCTCGCCCATTACCGATACAGAAAGAAGGACGATGCGGGAGTGTGCTTGTTGCAAGACGGAAAGTGCTATGTCACATGCATGTCGTCGGCGCGATACCAACGCGTGCTCGTTAACTCCGATAGCTCCGACGCTGCTTCGCTGTGTTGCCTACCACCTTGATTTTACTCGTCAACACAACTTCCATTGTCTTTTTTTCTTAGTTCCCAAGCCCTTGTATTCTGCCAGTCGGCTATCTACTCCATGGCCGACTACTCAAATCACAATCGTGGTCAGGAGGACGAAGAGGATGAAGAGGACATTGACGAAACTGTACTGCACTATGTTCCTCCACCATGTAAACAGACATAAACTGATAGTTGATAGGGCTACAAAACAATCAAAGATGCTGTTCTTTTTGCTATCGATGTCAGCTCGACCATGCTCACCAAACCTCTTCAACAAGACTCGAAAAAAGCTGATCGTGATACTCCTACTATTGCTGCCCTGAAATGCGCCTACTCTTTGATGCAGCAGCGCATCATATCCAATCCCAATGACATGATGGGCATTCTTCTCTTCGGTACCGAAAGTTCTCGCTTCCAGGACGAGTCCAATTCCTCCAGGGGTCTCTCGTATCCACATTGCTACCTCTTGACCGACCTCGATGTTCCTGGAGCCAGAGACATCAAGCGTCTGCGTGATCTCGTCAACGATGAAGATGAGGCCAATGAACTCCTTCAACCTTCCAATGAGCCTGTTTCTATGGCTAACGTCTTGTTCTGCGCGAATCAAATCTTCACCACAAAAGCTCCCAACTTCTCCTCAAGGCGCCTGTTTCTTGTCACCGACAATGACACGCCTCACAACGACGACAAAGCCTTGAGATCTGCCGCCGCTGTCAGAGCAAAGGATTTGTACGACTTGGGTGTCGTCATTGAGCTTTTCCCAATCTCGAGCCCCGAGCATACCTTTGACCGCTCCATCTTCTACAACGTATGTATTGCTTTTGACTGCTGCTCTATCCGACTCCCACTCACCTAAGTCAGGACATCATCTACAGCGCTATTCCATCAGATCCAGATGCCCCTGCACCTGTCACCAAGGCCTCCAGAGCTTCAGCTAGCGGTGACGGTCTCACTCTGCTGCAGTCACTGTTGTCCAACATCAATTCAAGATCTGCTCCAAGACGTGCCCTGTTCTCAAACATGGCTTTCGAGATTGGCCCGGGTCTAAAAATCTCTATCAAAGGTTACATCATAATCAAGCGTCAGGAGCCCGCCAGTAGCAGCTATGTTTACACTGGTGGAGAAAGACCTCAGCTTGCTGTAGGCTCTTCAACACTCCAAGCAGAAGACACGGCAAGATCGGTCGAGAAAGTCGAAATTCGAAAGGCATACAAGTTTGGAGGCGAGACTGTGTCCTTCACACCAGAGGAGATTGCAGAGATCAAAAGCTTCGGCGATCCTGTGCTTCGCATCATCGGCTTCAAGCCCCTGAGTATGCTGCCTATCTGGGCAAACTATCGTCCATCTACCTTTATATACCCCTCGGAAGAAGACATTATCGGCAGCACAAGAGTCTTCTCCGCCCTACAGCAGAAGCTTCTCAAAGACCAAAAGATGGGTTTGGCTTGGTACATTCCCCGTCGCAACGCAACGCCTACGCTTGCTGCTGTCATTCCAGGAGCAGAGAGGCTGGATGATGATGGAGTGCAGGTCATGCCACCAGGCTTGTGGATTCATGTGCTGCCTTTCGCGGACGATGTTCGTCAGATACCCGACACATCAGTGGTTCAGGCACCCGATGTCCTTGTCGATAGGATGAGGATGGTCATTCAGCAGTTACAACTACCGAAGGCCGTGTACGATCCCAAGAAATATCCAAATCCATCTCTACAATGGTTCTACCGCATCTTACAAGCTCTGGCTTTGGAGGAAGACATGCCAGAAAAGCCCGATGACAAGACATTACCGCGTTACCGCCAGATCGACAAACGGGCAGGCGAGTATGTCCTCGATTGGGGTGCTGAACTCGAGGAACAATACGAAATCTGGAGGAAAGCCAACGCTGGTCGTCATACCGCTACAGGTGCGACTAAGCGTGGCTCAGCAGCAGCGGGTGAAGGCGGCAAAAGAACCAAGACCGCTACTGAAGCAACCTCCAAGTCGAGTGATTTGATCAGCGATGAAGAGATGCGCAAGGCCTTTGAGACGAACAAGATCAACAAACTGACGGTTGCGGTGCTCAAGGCGTGGTGCAAGGAGAAGGGGATCAAGCTGCCGACGGCTGCAAAGAAGGGAGATGTCGTTGATGAAGTCACGAGTCATTTTGAGAACAAGATGGTTCTCTGAGGTGGTTTGAGCAGAGGAAGAATGTGTAAAAGTGCGAATCCAGGTAACAAGCATAACTTATACCCTAGCTTTACCTGACGCAGAGTCATGAGAATATGAATGAAGAGAGTCTTTCTCAATGCAACGTTTCTTGTGTGTGGTAGTACAATCTCTTTTGAATATCATGATACAAGCTCTCTTAAAAGGCCAAGTTGTAGCCAGTCAAGCCAGCATTGACGAACAGACCAAGCTGAGCAAGCCAGAAGAAAGCACCAGCCAATCTGCCCTTTCCGTTGTCCTTGTTCTTAGCGGTGTATCCAACAGCGTACACGATTCTTCCAATCGACCAGACGACACCGAAAGCCGAGCTGAGAAGAGGGTAACGGAGGCCACCGATAAGCAGTGTTGTAAGGGCCATGTAGTGGTTTTCGAGGTAGTTACCGTGGGCACGCTGTATCTTCCAGTCAGAGGGAGCAAAGATCTAAGTGTGTAGGATAACAACGCACCTGAGCACAGTTGAAAAGGTACAACTTGTGCTTGTCTTCGGCCGAGGCGGCGCTCAACATTGCAGAGTCGGCGTAGGGGGTAGGGTAACCGAGTCCGGCAGCCTTGCGGAATGCACCGCACCTCACACCGTGCCATACAGAGAGAAAGCACGTGCCTGTAGCGGTAAGGACGACATAGCTATGGAGATGGTTAGCTAATGGGCTCCTTCGAGCACGCAATCGCGGATGCAAGAGGCGAAGCGATTGGTGGCTTGCTTGGGGCTTGATTCAGCTTACCCGTATTCGGGAGAGATGTTAAGAGTGACCATTTTAGATGTATAGATTGACTTTGGAGAGGTGTAGAGAGTCGTATAGATTCAAATGAGGTGGTATAGAGGTTGCTGGAGCTGTTGCTCTCCTTTCACAGGCCGCTTTTCGGAGACAGCTCCTACTTATCTCCGAGGCTCTTTGCTTGCTAAGCACTTATATAACATGCCCATCCATAATACAATCTTCACGTTTCACAACTTATTCTTGCTATCATGATTCTCACTAGAGTTGTCGCATACGCTCATACACGCTCCTGTCAGTACAAACACAATTCACAATCCATGGCTTGAGAGCCTTCAAGCTTGTCTTACCCCAAGAGTATGGATGTTCACTAATTTGGGTCTTGTGCTCTAAAAGATTTGTCTTTGATCTCGATTTATTCTTATAATGTTTCTCCAGCTACTGCTGAGTGAAATCACCTTGCCCTGGGGTATTTTCCTCTCCTAATCTCCTCCTGCAAACTCTCACTCTGACTCGGCAGAGGTGCTCTCCTCCTGTTTTGTCCCTGTAGATCGGGAGGTGCATTGTTGCCTGGCGGGAACCCTGGGAAGCCTGGAGGAGGCATGGGCGGCCCACCAGAGAAGCCAGGGAAAGGCATCGGCGGCGGAGGAAGACCTTGTGCACCGGGGAATCCAGGTGGAGGAGGTGGTGGGAACCCTTGCTGTGCTCCTGGTGGAGGCATCGGCGGAAGTTGCCCACCAAACATCTGCTTGAGTTTCTCCATGTCCATGTTTCCGGGCAGCGGTGGTGCGCCACCATGTGGTAGAGTGAATGGCAGACCCTGGGCTCCGAGCATCGGTGGGCCGCCGGGGAAAGGTAATCCATTGCCGCCCATGCCTGGCATCGGTAGTGCTTGGGCTCCTCCAGTGCTAGTTCCATCTGGGAATGTCGGTCGAGGTGCAGAGATACCAGGCAGACCAGCAAGACCAGGCAACATGTTCTGTCGCGCAGGCATCTGTTGGTCAACAAGACCATCTGCCTCATCTTCCTGTTCTTCTTCCTCATCTCTAGCTGCTCGGTCTGTTGTACGCTTCCATGTTCCTTGGGCTTCTGCTGCTGTTTGACCAATATGCCATCGATCGTCCTTGTACGTGCTGTCTCCGGGTCTTGGCCTTGACCAGAACCTGGTTGCTCTGTCATTGGAGCCAGAAGCCAGGATGTGGCCAAGAGGATGCCAATCCATACTCCAGATGGCAAAGTCATGGGCGTAGGTGACACGGTGTGCAGGATATATGGTTTGAGCAGGCGCATCCGAGTTTTCTGGTGCGTCGTACGGCGATAAAGTGGGCGCTGAACCAGTCGGTAGGTTTTGCTCGTCTAGCAGGTAGTGATGCATTGCACCATCAGCACCTCCAGTCGATAGGAAGTTTGAGTGGATTGGGTGCCAAGCAAGCGTGCTGATATCCTTTTCATGACCACGCAGTAGGAAGACGTCTCTCATCATACGAATGTCAAACACTCTTGCGGTCGAATCACGGGCACAAGACGCCAGCAGCACACCATTCGTCGGTTCAAACAATGTCTTGCTCACAGTGTTCTTGTGTCCGTGAAGCGTTGTAAGACATCGCCCATTCCGAGGATCCCAAAGCTTGATCTGATGATCTTTTGAGCCAGATACCAACAATCCTTTGGTAGGGTGCCAGTCGACGCACTTGGCGTCCCATTGATGACCTTCCAACACGAGCTCCTCCATGCCGCCGGCAAAATCAAAAATCTTGAGATGAGCATCATCTGCAGCTGTGACGAACTTGGTGTCAGTAGGCGCAAATGCCAAATCTCTAACAGGGTCGTTGTGCGCTTGTAATGACTTGACGTTGTTGAAGTTTGGTTGCCAGTATTTGACGATACCAGCTTGTTCGGCGGAAATGAGCCAGTCATTGCTGTGTGAGTAGGCCACTGCTCTTACCGCGCTGTCGTGAGCCTGCAATTATCTATCAGCGACGCGCTGCATCGAGCTTTTGCGAATACTCGTACCTGCATGATCGTTTCAAAATTGAACGCCGTTCCGTTCCAGAGGGTGAATTCACCGCTTGTTGAACCAGTGAGCAGACGTCTTCCTTCCGGCGTCCATTTTACCACGTTGACAGGATGGCGCATCTTGTTTAGAGACGAATGCAAGTGTCTAGCCGGTACTGAATCTACTGCATTGCCTCTGCGGGCTGGTGGCAGGAGCATCTATGGGTCGAGTCAACATACAGCTTTTGATTGCGTCGTCTATCTGAGCAGACGTCGAGCACAAACTCACGTCTATCACGTAACTAGCACTGGGTCTTTCCATCTCGAATCCCATGGTTCCTTTATACTGCGGCCGGCGATTGTGCACAAACTGTGCCATGTTCGCGCTGTAATCAGTAGCAGGACCTGACTTGTGTGTTAGTGCATGTTCGAGGTGCGCGACTTGACGTGTCCCACGGGGAACGCAATAAAGACAGTCGAAGGGGAAGGTACGTACGTCGAGAGAGTCTAGTCCTCTTGCTGAAGCCCTCGTGGCCGCCACCTTCTCCCTGATCCATGATGGTCGACTTGGATGATTTGTTTGGCTTGTGTTGGTATAATAAGACCTACTCCAGCTACGCGTTGCGCAGGGCTTGAGCTTGAGCTTAGGAATAAACACTCCTACGCGACACGCAGAGACGATGTGACGACTAGCTCGGTGATGCGCGAGAACAGCACTTGAGAAAGCTCAAGCTGGGATCGGATGGTTAGTAACAAATAGATAGACTCATAACAGAGCCATTCTCTTGACCACGATGACTAGCGGCGTAGTAGCAGGTAGATGTGAAGTTGTCGCGAAATCGGGAAAGTCGGCGTGACAAGCTGGCCAACAACAGCGCCGGCGAGTGTACCTGCGTTACTAGCGGGGCTTGGCTGGTGCAGGGCTGGGGCACTGGGGCACTCGGCAGCGTCAACCGCATGGCAGCTGCTTCTCGACGCGTCGACAATGCAACTTGTTTGCTCTGAATCCCTTCAAACATGTTGAATCCTGTGCCGCTGACACCCCTCTTTGTTGCTTGGCTCTCACCAGAGTGATTACTCAATGTTAAATTGATCTTGTGCTCTTGATATACATATCAATTCAAGCTCCCTGGTTGTCGTCCAACTTGCCCAAGCAGCTTCGAAGCTTCGAAGCCATGGCGTCCCTCATTGACACAGCCATTACAACCAGTCATGAAATCCCAACAGATCGTCCTGAGAAACCTGTCATGCGGCAAGACACTGGCGAGAGAAAGCAAGCAGAGGGACTTGGAGTACAGCCCTCCAAGAAGTACAGACACACCTTTGCCGTTCATTCTGCCACCAGAGCTTCGTGTCTGAGCCAGGATTCGGCTGCACCCACCAGCTTTACTGGCTTCAGGAATCTAGGCGCCCTGGTAATCAGTCTGTCATCAACCAGTCAGTCGCCGTACCGAACAACTACTAACGGTCGCAGTTGTATCTAACTTGCGCTTGATGATTGAGAACTTCAAAAAGGTAGCTCAATCTTGTAAATCACATTATCACTTGTTCTTGACTGACCAAATAGTACGGCGTCCTGATATGTATCCATTGTCATGACTATCGCCGGCAGGATGTCGTGTACGGCAGCATCCTCTACTTCCTAGTTCCTTGTCATCTGTTCGTTGCCTACATTATTGAGCTTGTTGCTGCTCAGCAAGCCAAGGGCGCTCTTGCTAGAGCCAAAAAGATGGGTGTTGATTCACCAGCAAACTCGTCCCAACGCAGACAGGAGCTACGAGCTTTCCGTACAGCATGGCATCTGATCGCTTTCGCGCATGGTGTCAATGCCACCCTCAACTTGGCCCTTGCAACATACGTTGTTTACTATCATATCCACCATCCCGGTATTGGCACGTTGTGCGAGTTACACGCTGTCATTGTGTGGCTCAAGACGTGCTCATATGCGTTCACCAATCGCGATCTACGGCATGCTCTGTTATATCCTTATGCAAGCGAGGTTCCCAAGCTGTACAGCTCTTGCCCATACCCGCAAAACATCACCCTGCGCAATCTGACCTACTTCTGGTGGGCCCCAACTTTGATCTACCAACCAGTGTATCCAAGGACTGAGAAAATTCGCTGGCCTTTTGTCTTCAAGCGCTGCGTCGAAGTCGTTGGCCTCAGCATTGTCATCTGGATCGCCAGTGCCCAATACGCAGCTCCGCTCTTGCAAAACTCACTGGGAACGATCTCTTCGCTAGACCTGCCCTCCATCGCCGAGCGTCTCATGAAGCTGTCGACTATCTCGCTCTTCTGTTGGCTAGCTGGATTCTATGCTCTCTTCCAATCTTTCCTGAATGCCCTGGCAGAAGTGATGCGCTTTGGCGACAGAGAGTTCTATGGTGAATGGTGGAACAGTAGTGGAGTGAGAGGATACTGGTCTTCTTGGAACAAACCAGTCTTCCAATTCATGAAGCGACACATCTACTCCCCAATGGTGGGACGAGGTGTACCACCCCTCGTCGCTCAGATCATGACTTTCCTCTTCTCTGGCGTACTTCATGAGCTGCTGGTCGGGGTTCCAACTCATAACATTCTTGGTTAGTCTGCATGTATCCCGCAACATTGGTCGTCGATGCTAACTAGAAACAGGTGTGGCATTTGCTGGTATGATGTTTCAATTACCCTTGATCTTCTTGACAGATCCACTGGCTAGGATGAAAGGAGGCAATGGAAAGCTTCTGGGCAATGTCATTTTCTGGGTGTCTTTCTGTCTCGTCGGTCAACCCCTGGCTGCACTCATGTACTTTTTTGCCTGGCAGGCCAAGTATGGCAGTGCCAGTAAGCCGCAGCTCTGGAGTACTTCATAGAGACAGGCAGTCAGTCGTTTGTTCAGACTTGCGGTACCACACGACGGGGTCTTCCAAAAACACTTGTTTTCAGAAATCACCTATGTACTAGAGTCTCTTTCACATGTAGCTGTAACACACACATTGCTTTTAGATACACAATGGCTTTCACAGATGACCGTCATATTGCCCTCAAACATAATCACTGCTGCGGAATACGTGGGCAGTGGTGTCGCTTTGACCTCTCAATGACAGATCGCGAAAAAAATACATTTTATCTCATAGTTTCACCATAAAGATGATCCGACAAGAAAGATCAAACGCCTCGTCAAATTTCGTGATTGTCTGATTATGGAACTCGGGAAACGACCTGGCTCGGATGCAAATTCGTTATTGGCCTCCTTCTTCACTGTTCGTCTTCCCCGAGAGAGAAAGCGAGATGGGCCCGATGCTTATACCCTT
>Ga0268250_10000857_pt1 | contig 13704 bp, 13 predicted proteins | sample AgamicAsSfe_FD_200448 | JGI IMG/M metagenome (GOLD analysis project Ga0268250, IMG submission 200448) | Agave microbial communities from Guanajuato, Mexico - As.Sf.e (v2) (version 2) | ecosystem: Host-associated > Plants > Phyllosphere > Phylloplane/Leaf | place: Guanajuato, Mexico | collected... | reverse complement strand
GGTGGAGGATGGCCTGCCGTCGTCAGCTCTACAGTTCTCATTGGTACGCGCATTCGCTCCCAGCTACTTTGGTCACGTCTAACCAGTCTCAGTCATCTTCGGCGAAGTCGTCCCCCAGTCCATATGTGTGCGCTACGGTCTGCCAATTGGCGCTGCCATGGCACCCATCGTTCTCGCTCTGATGTACGTCATGGGCATAATTGCCTGGCCGACTGCCAAACTCCTCGACTACCTCCTCGGCGAAGACCACGGTACCGTTTACAAGAAGGGCGGATTGAAGACGCTCGTAAGCTTGCATCAGTCGCTCGGACTTGAGCATGAACGCCTAAACGAGGATGAAGTTACCATCATCACCGCTGTGCTGGATCTCAAGGCCAAGGCTGTCGGCAACATCATGACACCAATGAAGGATGTCTTCACCATGTCGTCTGACACCATTCTGGACGAGAAGATGATGGACAACATCCTGTCTGCTGGCTACTCCCGTATTCCCATCCACACACCCGAGAACGAGAACAATTTCGTCGGTATGCTCCTGGTCAAGATGCTCATCACCTACGACCCCGAGGATGCTCTACGTGTGCGCGATTTCGCTTTGGCTACTCTTCCTGAGACGCGTCCCGAGACGAGCTGCTTGGACATTCTCAACTTCTTCCAAGAGGGCAAGTCCCACATGGTGCTAGTCTCCGAATTCCCAGCTGAGGCCCGCGGCGCCGTGGGTGTCGTCACGCTCGAAGATGTTATCGAAGAATTGATTGGAGAGTAAGTAGTGCAACCTCTCAAACCCCAAATCGCTACTAACAAAAACAGGGAAATCATTGACGAATCCGACGTCTTCATCGATGTTCACAAGGCAATTCGCCGCATGGCTCCCGCTCCTCGTGCCCGCGTTCCCCGAGGCAAGGTCATCACCGATATCTCTCGCAAGCCGTCAGAAGCGCAAGCTGTAGACACCGAAACAGATTCAGAACAGAACGGCAAACCGTCTCTACGCAAGACGTCTTTGCCCGAGATGCCTGAAGGTCACCCCAAGCCCTCCTTCCTGCTCCGTCGCCGCAGCAGCGGCAGCAAGGGAGGTGCTTCGCCGCTTCGCAGTGATGATCCAAGTGTCATGCAACACCTCAAACATCTCGGTCCTTCGAACGTTGCCACCAGGCCCAAACAGACTCGCATCAACACGGTCAAGATCAAGCCTGGCCAGACAACCCTGACACCTGATATCCCCAAGACCATACCAGAAGACGCCCAAGCCCCAACCGAACCAGCACAAACCGAGGGTGTGATAACCCAGGATTCTCATGCACCCGAAGGTGGCATCGGCGAAGGCTTGTTAGCCTCCGCGGGTCGCGAGGCCAGTGACGGCGTTCACAGTGTAGCTGTGGGATATGGTACCATGGCTCCAAGTGGCGATCGCATGTCCTGGAGATCAGGCCGCTCTGGTACACGGGAACATGAAGAAGAGCCTACGTCACCGAAGGGTGGTGCTAACGAAGACGACGAGAATACTCATCTACTTGTCGACAATCGCAACAACGAAAACGGCAGTTCAAGAGGACGGTCACACTCCGTTAGTACCATTGCCTCTCTACGCTCTATCCGCTCGCGTTCAAACAGTCCGCTGAAGAAGCGACATACCGCTCGAAGCGGTAGTATCTCCGAGAACGTCGTAGACTTCAACGGTATCAAGAAGGTTGTCTTGGAGACCACAAGTTCTAGTGACTCCGAGGACAAGGCCAACGGTAGTCAAGCCGACGGTAACGATGACCAAAAGCATTCGGAGGCCGAGTCCTCGCATGCAGGAGGCAAAGGTTCGAGCAAAAAGAAGAGGAAGAAGCGAGGCAAGAAGAAGAAGGGCGGTGCTGGAGACAGCAGCGAATCACAGCCTTTGCTCGGTGACAACTAACCTTATCACCCACAAAGAGCATGTCGTTAACGCGTGCTCTGCAGAGGTCTTGAGCGAAATCGGTGCGAATGCGAGTGCGAAGTTTCTGAGTCATTTCGAGTCTGATAAAACTAATTGACATGCATCGGCGTCTTCTTGTTCGCCTTGAAAGTTCAAATGGGAAACGTATGAGAATGATGGGCATTGTTAGGACAGGATATATCTTCGCGACTGTATTATAAAAAAGGTGCCTTGTTTTTTGGACGATGGGTAGTCGTCTTGCGGGCTTGAAATATATTCGTGTAAGCTCATAAACTTGCATTCCGCTTTCCTATGCAACGTTACCAGAACGCTGAAATAAGGATATGTCTTTGGCGTTTCTACATGACTGCGTACCGTGGACACTGGCTTACTCTCCATCTCCAGGAGAAGACAACTGTTGCGGCGGGACACGGGCCTCGTGAACTACAACATTATGCGAACGATTGGTCTACTGTCCCTATCCAGGGAACGCTGTAGTACATGATCACTCAGCCTGGAAAAGGGTTACAACCCTTCGTAGCCAGTGGGCCATACCCAAACATCCGAATTGGTCACATTCGTTTTTCTCTCATCGATTCTTCTCTCATTGGTTCTCCTCTGATTGTATGCCTGTCTTACCCCTTTGTGCCATTCTTTCTGCTGGTGAGTAGCCCACTCTAATACTTCAGTTGGATGTCGACTCCACCACAAGACAACCTCTCGCACTGCGAACGCATTTTCAATGCAAGAATCTCCTCCACCCTTATTATTCTGGACCTTCATATTGAGGAGTTGATTGCACAGGGCTTTCAGACTCCAGCGTCTCTTAACGCTATATCCAACAGCTTCCGATACCAATATCGCCGAATCTACAACGCGCCAGTGTTCCATTCGAAGCGCAGTAAGATCGCGGTGTAGGTTGTGGCCAACTAGAACGGTGTTGGGACCGATATTTCTCCAGATCTCAGCCCTCGCCTCTGGCCAGCCTTTTAATATCCTTCCTGTGATGGTGGTCGCAGCTTTGGCTTGCTTCGATAGCCAGTCTTGGTTCGTGTGCCAACCAGCCATTGGCTGGACGGGCTGAACTAACGCGTCGATGATGACTTCGCCAGTGAGGTAGTCGATGGCTGAGATGTGCAAGATCTCTGACTCACTGTAGTGTTTGTCCACCACGTCGCAGTTGATCGCGATTGCAGCGCGCTCTGGAAGATAGGGAAACCTTGGGGGAGTTGGTAATGCATAGTGCATAAGAATATTTGCGTCTTTGACGATGTTTGTATGGTAGATGTGGAGTATGTATCGAGAATGGCAGAATGCCATGAGTGCGATGAACACTTCGTTATGAAGTTCTTGCGGAATGACTGTCTTCTTGTGGGCTGGCTGGGGGTCAAATGATTGCACTTTTGACCTTATAGTCACTCGCTTTCCTGGTGTGGTTCCGCATGTAGCACGCTCTCCACCAAAAATGACTGACGTTGGAATTCGTAGTGACCTCGGCGATTCTTGGACTGCTAGATTTTGAGGTGTGCTTATGTGCAGTGAAGATTCAAAGTGCGCAGCAAGAGAATCCAAAGTCCTGGATGTCTTCCCCACTACCACTGGGGTTAAAAATTCGACATTTGTCGCTGGAATTGTGCCTGGGGCATTGGAAATGTTCAGTTGCATCTTGCTTGGTTCAACTTGAGGCGACAATTCCTTATTGGCTTTGCTGAGCTGCTGTATTGTTTTGCTTTGCTTGTTGACGTGAATCGCTGAATCCAAATGCTGTTTGAGTGCTTCCTGGCCTGGGAAAGTTCTTCTGCAACTCCCGAATGTACAAGGTATGGCGTGTTTGGAGCGTCGATGAGCCGCCAGGACGGTACCGTTATCGAATGACAGGGTGCACTGATCACAGGGTAAAGCCACCGCGCTTGTGGTAGAGCTTTTGTTTGCTGACATTGTGGGCTGATTTATCGATAGTAAGCAGATGGCAGTTTATGAACTCTTACTTTTGAGAGTGATCGAGCTTTCTGTGGCATGTGCTGGCAGATTTGTCAGTTAGTAATACTTCCCCACGCCTTCATGCTGTGTAACGATAGACGACGCGCATCCTACCCCGCCCACCCAGTACTTGCCACATCGAGCTGTACAGAACTCATGATATATTTTGCTCGAGATTGTATGATCTAGACATTAACGTAGGTTATATTTCGCGTCTGTGGACAATGCCCACCAATCCGGAAGGAAACAGGAGTCTTGTGAACGAGTGATGCGGCTCTGCTCATACTGCTGCCGTGGCACTGCATATAATGGTCATCCGAGTCATCTGTACCCAGAAGTTGGCGATGTCTGGAAAATTCCTAGGCATCGATGTAAATCCAGCTTGGTACACTTGCATCCTGCCTGAATGGAAGGGGCCGCCGTGACGCACTTTAGACATCATACCGGATGAGGAAGGGTTCCAAGACGAACAGGCCGGTGCGCGTCCGCGTTGATTACGCCTCGTCAACTGTTTGAATTTATTCATCAACACCATCGTCTTTGGCTGAAAGAAGTTCTTACCAACACAGCTACAAAGTATCCCTCTATCCTGGTTGTCGATGGAAATGAGATCGTTGTATCTTACCCCGCATGTCTGTCGTCAGCTCGAAGCCCCGCGTAAGGCGGGCAAGTGTGCAACAAGGCGCCCTACATCAGAGCGATCCATACCCAAATCTTGCAATGGCAAGACGCCACCGGTGATATCTCAGCAATTGCTAAGTCTTTAGAGAGTATTCATGTCAATCAGCAGGGATATCGTGGGTGTCCTGAAGTTGAGGTTTTGCTTATCGTATCTATATAGAGTGCGACTTCCCCTTCGAATCTCGTGCTATATTGCAAGCCTATGTTACGCGAGTATGCTCTCCATAACGCCTCTATCTCTATCTGTTTTCATTGCATACGTCGGCTACATTACGATTTACAGAATCTTCTTCCATCCCTTACGCAGCGTCCCCGGTCCGTTCCTGGCACGCTTTAGCAAATTATGGCTTGTCTGGCATGTTCGAAAAGGCAAATCGCACATCCAATTCCCTGAATTGCACGCCCAGTTTGGACCTATAGTACGCATTGCACCCAATCAAGTCCTAGTATGCGAGGAAGATGCTGTCAAAACTGTTTATGGAGCGGGAACATCATTTACGAAGGGAGATTGGTATCAGATGTGTGCCGCACCGGACAAGAACTGGAAGCCCGTTGATGAAGTCCTCGATCTGTTAACGGAAACGAATATGGAGAAGTATCGCAGGCAAAGAAGAGCCATCGGCCCAGCTTACAGTATCACGGGGCTAGAGAAGCATGAAGAGCTGCTTGATGCTTACATCGATAAATTCGTTGCCAAATTAGAAGATCTGAGGGGGAAAGAGGTGGGCCTGGCAAATTGGGGACACATCTTCGCCTTGGACTCTATGAGCCAATTTACTCTAGGAAAGAGCCCTGGGTACACGGACAAAGGCAGTGACGATGGAAACGAGGACGCCAGCCATGCGCTTTGGCAATGCTTTACAGTCATTGGTCTCTTTCCCGGGTTCGTGAAGCTGATGCACAGCATACCGAAAGTTGGCATGTTGCTTGTCCTGCCAATGTCGCTACTCCTAGGCATCAGAATCCCGAAGATATGGCCCGTGTTCAACTTCTGCAGCCCGAGCATCATGCAAAGACTGAAAACACTAGAGAGCATGAAGGATGTGGAGCTACCCGCCAGCCGCCCTGGTTTTCCCCAAGAGTATGGAAAGGACGTGGGAGTACCGGAGGAGAGAGGAGACAGCATCGAAGAGACAGATATGCTGGCTACTTTGATGCGTCTCCATAACGATAGAGAAGCGCGCTTTCCTCCTTCGTGGGTCCTCTCAATCGCTCTTACCAATTTTGGTGCTGGGCACGACACGCTGATGTTCACGCTTTCTTCGGCCATTTATCATACGTATACGTCGCCGTCAATTCTTGCCCGGTTACGCAAAGACATGGAAAGCCAGGGCGTTACACGGAAAAGCAGATATTCTGAAATCGTCGCCAGAGTACCATTGCTCCTCGCCGTTCTGAGAGAAAGCATGAGGCTCTGGCCTACGATCGGGTGGTATCTTCCTCGCCTCGTGCCCGCTACAGGAGTTACGCTGTGCGACACTTATCTTCCTCATGGTACTACTGTGGGAACGAGCCTCTGGACTTCTCACTTCGGCTCCGAAGTCTTCGCAGAGCCCCACAAATTTGATCCGGATAGATGGCTACCCGATGGCACCGAGGAGAGGAGAAGAAAAATTGGTAGAATGGACAGCGTATGGATGGGTTTCGGAGGCGGAAGCAGAAGCTGTCCGGGACAGCATCTTGCGAGGTTTTTCGTCATCAAAGCGCTAGCTAGACTAGTCATGAGCTGTGATGTTGAGGTGAACGGAGAGCCGGAGATTGGGGGCTGGTTTCAGTGCACGTTGACGGGCGTAGGTATCAGTGTCAAGGAGAGGAAGATGAAGTGATGGGCTTTGTAAGTAAGCCAGGCCTGGAAGAAGAGAGCACGGAGAATTTGTAACGCTGAAAAGGGGAAAGTGGAGCAGTGGATGTCTCGCCTTTTCGACTTTGTCATGTTTACTCATCCATCATCTCGCTTGAGAGTGCGCAACTCCAATCCATTGCAAGACGACTGCTTCAGTATGCTCCAGGCTTGGTAGTATGGACCATTTAAACAATAATGTAGTAAAGAGCTTCTACGCGTCGCATGCAGAGTATCTGGTTCTATTTCTAGATTTGCGGCGTGAGATCGATATGCGATTTCCCCAGATCTCGCTTCACTAGCGGCGGGAGTTCCTTGCGCTAGAACCCACCATGCTGGCTGGATGCAAACGTCATGACTATGAACGCCGCGAATTGGCCGCCAGGACGTCACAGCTGTCATAGCTCCATTTTTCTTTTGAGAGAGCTTATGTGAAGAGTGTGATCGAGCCCTTGTCGCTTCAAACATATCATTGCAATTGACCTCCACTTCCAACCTCAAAATCTACAACATTCCGATCTCCCATCAACAACTCTCTACACACAATGGCCAGCCGAACCTTCACACCAATGCTCCGTCAGGCGGTCCGCGTCTCGCAGCGAAATGCTATGGCGGCACCGTGCCGTCGCTTCCTAAACACCGAGACAGCACCGAGCCTCTACACAGCAAAGGCTCACGTTGTTGGCGCACGGACAGGGTATGCTGAACATTACATTCGAATATGGAACATTCTGCTGACACCTTTCCAGACATGTAGACGGCGAGAACCTCAAGGTCGACCTGACAATGGCCAAAGCCCTTGGCGGCTCCGGAGATGCCGGAAAGACCAATCCTGAGGAGCTTTTCGCGGCTGGTTACGGTGCATGCTGTACGTGCCCGCCCTCTACTCGTTTTTAACGAATTTACTGACATCAATCAAGTCCAATCCGCCATGAACGCTGTTGCCCCCTCTGTCGGCGTAAAGATGCCCACCAAGACCGAAGACTCCATCGTCGAATCGACCGTAGAACTTGTCGGTAGCATGAAGGATCTGGACATGGGATTGCGCGTCCAACTCCTCGTCAAGGTACGCGGACTGGCGAAGGAGGACCTGGAGAAGGTTGTGTACAAGGCGAGGCAGGTTTGCCCGTACAGCCGGGCGACCAAGGACAATGTGTACACCACTGTTAGGTGCGAGACCATGTAAAGAACTCATGGCTGCATAGCATTTCATCAAGTCAATATAAAGAATAGATTAATAATCCTTTTCAGAGACGGTTCTCTTGCGCAGTCTCGATAACAGCAGCTAACATGCCTTCCGCAACGTCTTCCCCATCTTCTGCTTCTGTGACCCATGTTACTCGGCCACTCCGCGGACTGCGTACCTCTAGCTCCATCTTCATTTGCTGCACTACGCAGATTACGTCTCCTTCTTTCACTACATCACCCTCGTCAATCAGGACCTCGACGAGCTTCCCAGGGAACGGAATACTGATGTGCGATGGATCAGATGGGTTGCCACGTCTATGATGTGACGTGGCTGCTGAAGCGCTGGCAGACGTTGAGGAGAGGGTTATGGTATATGGTGTTGTTTGAGGGGTGGCCGAGGAAGCACTAGAGGGAGTTGTAAAGAGCAGTTCCGCGCTTAGTGAGGTTGGGAAATCGTTTCGTAGGACGCGTGTTAACTCGAGGTGATGAGGTGGTGGTTTCTCATTTGCTTTGGTCGTGGGGGAAGATATGGCTATGGACCAGGCATCGCCTTTTCGGAAGAGAGTGTTGGCTGTCGAAACCGATGCAGTTGAAGAAGATGTCGTAATGTCTGGGCCAAGAGTGTTAGGATGGGCTTCAGCGATGCGTTGGCTCGATCGAAGCAGTTCCTCCTGTTTGCTTTCTAGCCATTGCGTATCGCATTGACCATTCAGAAAATCCGAGTGTGCGACGATGGCTTTCAGCATGTCAAGATTTGTCTTGACTCCTGCGATACGCGTATCCTCTAGAGCCCTCCGCGCTTTACGGACCACGTCTTTCCACGATGACGCTGTTACAATGACTTTGGCGACTAGACTGTCGAAATCTGCTGATACTACAGCAGGTCGACCACTGATGAGGTGTGTGTCAACCCGAATGCCATTACCTGAAGGGAATTGGAAAGATGTAATTTTGCCAATCGATAAAGACCAGTCGCTCCGAACATTCTCCGCAGTGATGCGCAGTTGGATAGAGTGCGCAGAGGGCGGGACTTCTGGGCTACCTGGAGCTACTGATAGGCCACACTGGGTTAGAGGAGCGCCTTGCGCGAGCAGCAATTGTGCTTTGACGATGTCGGTCATGGAAATGGACTCAGTGATTGTATGCTCGACCTGCAACCGCGGATTGACTTCCAGAAAGTAGTACTCTTTTGTTGCTGGGTTCACGAGGAACTCAAAAGTACCAAGTGAGACGTAGTGTATCTACGCAGAGATTAGCGAAGTAGGTTCGGGGCGGGCCGTGATACTAACATGTCTGGCCATTCTCAACGCATCTTCGATCACCTTGGCAATCAGCTTGCGATCAGACACGACACTTGGTGCCAGCTCAATGATCTTTTGGTATCGTCTCTGAATGCTGCACTCGCGTTCCCAAAGGTGTGTTACAGTCCCACTGCCGTCTCCAATGATCTGAACTTCGATGTGCCGGAAACCATCAACTGCAGCTTTCTCAGCAAATACTTGCTTGGAAGGGCTCTCTTCGACTGCTCTTTTGACCAAAGCAGGTAGCTGGTCTTTACTGCAAATCAGACGGATGCCTCGCCCACCGCCTCCATCCACTGCTTTTACCATGATTGGGAAACCTACCCCTGATGCAAAGCGCTGGACGTCTTCGACATTGTTAGTCGGTTGCCGGAGAGCTGGAGACACAGGGACGTTGCCTGTTCTGGGATTAGCAATCGTACAATCTACATATCTCGTAGGTCCTACATTGTTCTGCAAGCTGCCTCGCTTTGAGCTTATCTCCAGTACTACTCAGGATACCCCATCCGGGACCCACCACTACAGCGCCAGCTTCTTTCCAAACTCTCCTCGAGAAGTCTTCCGACTCTGATAGGAATCCATACCCTGGATGCACGGCATCAATTTTGTAGTGTTCGATGATTTCGATAAGACCATCAATACTCATAAAGGTTGAGGCTGATGGTAACTTGACTGCGTGGTTTGCTCGTACAGCGTGCGAATCGTCACCTGATACGTAGATGGCATACGTCTCAATCTCGAGTTCGCGAGCAGAAGAGACGATGCGCGTTGCTATTTCTCCTCTGCAAGATATGTATTAGCTTAGCTTTCCATGATTCGGAATTGCTACTGACCTATTTGCAACAAGGAGTCGCTTTATGGGTCTCCGCGGTGGCTGTGTCGTGTCCATTCTCCACCTAAGATCCGGACTCTCTAGAAACTATCCAGTGAAGTCGCTCAATGTTACTATTTTGTATGTGAGATGACTCGAAAGGGCGAGTCGGGGGATGACACCGGGCAGAAATAGGCTTTGTGTCGTCAAGGAGGCTTTCTTGACATGAATATTTTACCTGGATGCAACTTGGTAGCAAAAGATTTATCAGGGATCCGATTCGACATGGATAATGACATGTTTGCGGTACAGGCGGGATGCAATGGGTGAAGGTAAACGCGGGGAGCTTGGAGATGCCTCGGTTTACCAGACCTACCCCAACATTCTACCACGACCATTCCAACCTGGACCGAATCATCGCGATGTGACAATTCCACCGTCGCTCCATTTCTGGGGCTTGAAGACACGCTTTTTTACACTCGGTACCTATCGCAATGGCCGGTGACGACCAAAAGGTCGCGCCAAAAGACGCGTCGACGTCATCCGAGACGGCCAAAGACCGACTCGCCCAAGTCAGCTCGCACATCGCCCCGAACACGCCGAAGCGACGAAGACGCAAAGCCGCAGACTCAGATGCACCTGCAGATTACTCCGACATTCTCGGACAGATTGCGACACTCCGCAAGATCGCTGCGACGCCAGATACAAATAACAGGGGCTACCTGAGGCAGAAGCAGGCGGGAAAGCTATGGGTGCGGGAGAGGGTGGAACAGCTGCTTGACCCTGGCAGCTTTCAAGAAGTAGGCAGTGTGAGCGGGACAGTCAAATGGAAGCAACTCGGGCCAGTGAAAGAAGAACCAGAAGAATATGTGCCCTCGAACAACGTGCAAGGTATGGTCATAGAGATGATACTAAGAAAATGTATTCACAATTGGCAGGCTTCGGGCGACTACGAGGTCGAAAGATTGTATTCACGGCTGATGACTTTTCCATTCGCGCCGGACATGCTGATGGCGCCCTTATGGAGAAAACAGTAAGCTGGTTGTAACACAGCTAAGATACCACTACTAACGACTGTAGATATACATGGAAAAACTTGCTATTGCGCTGAAGCTACCCATTGTTAAACTTGTCGACGGCTCGTCAGGCGGCGGCTCCGTCACCACCATCCGCTCTACCGGCTTCTCCTACGTCCCTCCGCTACCTTCCTTCGCACAAGTGGTACAACAACTCAACATGGGTATACCGAACCTAGGCGCGGTGGTTGGACCGGCCATCGGCTTAGGAGCGGCTCGCGTGGTTGCCTGTCACTTTTCTGTCATGGCCGCCGACATTGGCTCCTTGTTCAACGCTGGCCCTAGTGTGGTGAAGAATGCGACATTCGAGGAGGGCCTGTCGTTCACAGATCTTGGTGGGCCAGCAATGCATTGTACCAACGGAACTATCGATAATCTGGCACCGGATGAGGCAGGCTGCTTCGAACAGATACGAACAGTTTTGGGCTACTTACCTGATTGCGGTACGAAGCTGCCTCCAGTAATTGACTGCTCTGATCCAGTCGACCGAATGTCGGAAACCCTCCGATCCATCATTCCGCGTTCTAAGAATCGCATGTATAACCCGCGCGCTATCATAACCGAAGTCGTGGACCAAGATTCATTCTTTGAGATCGGCGCGCTTTGGGGTACCACAGCCATTGTTGGCCTGGCACGGTTTGCAGGCAAGCCAGTCGGGATCGTGTCTCTAAACTGCGAACAGAATGCTGGCGCGCTGGATGCGTTGGGGTCGCAGAAGATCACGCGCATGCTGAAGTTCCTGGACGTCTTCAACCTTCCACTCATTCAATTCGTCGACGTCCCAGGTTACGCAATAGGAACCGTAGCAGAGCGCACTGCAACCATGCGGCACGGTGTCACTCTTGCTGCAACCTATTACAGCACAACCATGCCCATCTTCAACGTCATCGTACGCCGTGTCTACGGTGTAGCAGGAGGCATCATGCTAGACTGCCGCGACCCTCGCATGCGCGTTGCTTGGCCATCGGGCGTGTGGGGCTCCTTGCCACTCGAGGGCGGCATTGAAGTCGGGCACTCGTTCGAACTCAAGGAGATTGAAAGAAAAGAAGGTAAAGAGGCGCGGGACAAGCGTTATACAGAATTAGAGAACGAGTACAAACGATTGATGAATCCAGTCCGCACAGCGAATGCGTTCGGTATCGAGGAGATTATAGACCCGGCATATACGCGACGAGTTTGCTGTGAGTGGACAAGTCATATGTACGAGAGCTTACTGCCAGAGCGGATTCAGGAGCGGATCGCAGGGAAGTTGCAGCCTTCCTTCGCTTAGGCAATCGGATGTGTCTTCGAATCCAAGTGCTTCTAGAGCCGATTTCTCAATGCATACAGTTCGGTCTTCAATCCATACCATCACCTGTTCAGACACCGGTTTCTTCCACACCGAGATTGTGCAATTATAGGATAGGGGACACGTTTTCTGGTACTCGTTACTCCTACCTCAAGTATGTTGTCAGACCACGGCTTACCTACACCGCACTTCACTCCATTAAACCTATTGCACACGCGACATTCAGCCCCACCGCGGTCCGTTTTCCAGCGGCGCGGCAACTTCTACTCTATTGGTACCAATGTCGCGGTACCGAGACTTTGCTCGGTGAAGTCGCGCCAGGCTGACCATTTAGGGCATCGCTGAACACGGTAAATCAGGCTGCTACTGGTAATATACCCCCCTTGGCATAATATCAAGTCGAAAATACCCAATTAGGCAAGGTGGCTACCATGCCGATGTTTAGATGCGTCTCTCGACATCACAAGCATCTGGAAGCTCCTAACGTCCTATTATATTGAGCATACATCACGCAGCCGAATGCTTCATCTTACCATTACGCAGATGCGAAGTAGCAAAACACATTTAGACGTGTGTGGCGTACAAACTTTATGGCTGTATCACCATGTTGTGAGCGAGTCTTGATTCGTCAAGGGTGGACGTCTTATATTACCACCAACATATGCGGGGCAAAGATCAATGCGACCATACCCTGTCGCCTTGCCACAGCCCGCTCGTTTGCATCGTCTCACTTGCATCCAATCTGATGATACGAATTATGATGCGCGGCACGAACCTGGGGTATATAGAACTAACGGGCACGCCCGCACGTCCCGGACGCCCATCAGTGCTAGCCGCCACAGCTTCGTCGATCTCGAATTAGCGACGATATTACACTGTACCACTGATCTCGGCTCAGATTTGAAGAGCGAAACCAGGGATGGCGCCTGTCGGCGCTGCCGCCGCTGCGAGGCAGGCAGAACCAGTATTGACGCGCATCGTTGAAGAGGACCAGATACCGTGGCATAAGAAGAGAAACTTGCGGAGGCTGTATGCGCTCTTGTTGCCGACGTGTATTGGGATTGAGATGACGTCTGGCTTTGATTCGCAGATGATCAACGCGGTGCAGATTGCACCGACATGGCAGATATGTGAGTTCTGATCACAACTACGGGCCTGCCCTTGCTAACGACCTAGACTTCAACGAACCACGAGGAGTGCTTCTCGGTATCATTTCCTCAGCATACAACCTAGGTGCGCTCTGCGCTCTACCACTTGTGCCCTACGTGAACGATAGATTTGGGCGACGATGGGCAATCTTCCTAGGCTCCTGGATCATGGTTGTCGGGGCGCTAGTTCAAGCTTTCTCAATCAGCGGTAGGGCAGGAAATGAAACAGACGCTCGGAAGTCATGCTAACAGTCATAGCTGGCATGTACATTGGCGCCAGGTTCATCATCGGTTTCGGCATACCATTCTGCATCATCGCTGGCTCGTCTTTGATGGGTGAGCTTGCGTATCCAAAGGAGCGGCCGATCATGACTTCTCTCTTCAATGCACTCTGGTTCGTAGGTTCGCTCATAGCAGCAGGAGTATCGTATGGCACTCAAAGTCTCAATGATGACTGGGCCTGGCGCATACCATCGCTTCTTAAGGCC
>Ga0268250_10000854_pt1 | contig 13749 bp, 2 predicted proteins | sample AgamicAsSfe_FD_200448 | JGI IMG/M metagenome (GOLD analysis project Ga0268250, IMG submission 200448) | Agave microbial communities from Guanajuato, Mexico - As.Sf.e (v2) (version 2) | ecosystem: Host-associated > Plants > Phyllosphere > Phylloplane/Leaf | place: Guanajuato, Mexico | collected... | reverse complement strand
TTATAGTACGGCGATAATAGTATCTTATAACCTATTGCCTTCTTTTCTAAGAAACATTCTATTACTAAGTATAATTACGAGATCTATAACAAGGAGCTACTTACGATTATCTAATATTCTAAAGAATTAGGACCTAAACTTAAGGGTACTAAATTACCTATTAAAAAATTCTAACTAACTATCGGAACCTAGAATACTTTATAATAATAAAGCTATTAAATAGACGTTAGGCACGTTAGTTAGAGTTCTTATTTTGATTTAACTTTAAGATCTAGTACCGCCCCGGGAAATAGAGTGAAAAGCTAGATACTCTAATTAGGAGGTTAGAAGACTTGCCGAAGGAGGGAGATAAACGTCTCCGTTACTAGAGCTAAGTAGTATTGAAGGAATAGAACCTTTAGAAAGACTAGCTACTACTAATACCCCCTAATATACCGCTACTATAGAAGAAACGAGTGCGGTTTACTAATAGTATATTATACTAACTAGCCGCGATTATACTACCTAAGTCGATTTATAACCGTTTTATAAGGGTATAAGAGGAAGATGAAGAACTCTAGTCGATACTTTCCGTTATAAAAGAAAAAAAGTCTATCTATCCGAGAATCTAGCTAGGATAGTATAAACTATAAGATAGATCCTTATACTACTAAGATCGCCTATATATCCCTAACGACGATAAACTAAAGGCCGAGTTACTTAGACTCTACTACGAAACTCCTGCTACTAGCTACCCCGGAAGAGTAAAAACTTACGACTTAGTATCTCGCGAATACTAATAGAAGAGTATATCTACTATAATCTAATAATAGATACGTAATTATAATACCTATTAGAGGACTAAGAGTTTACGGATAGGTTACTAAGGTCTACTCTAACTATTACTAGTTCCGAAGAGGTCCTAGCTTAATATCTTTATAGACTTTATTATGCACCTACCGTTATTGAAATAGAGATTAGGTTTTCCCTCTCCTTTCTAAAGGGAGAAGGCGTACCTAACTACTACTCTATAAAGGCAAAAGAGGTATTCCCGGAGATACTTTCTACCTCTACTAAGCCTTACTATATACCCTTCTACTATATGCCCCCTCGGTGCTAGCGCATAGCGAGAAACTACGAAAAATCCTCGATTTTTTGGCCCTAAGGTACCGGGAAACTACCCTGCCGTACCCCGCTATAATAGTATATGTACAAGGAATTCGCACGCCGGCGGGAATCGAACCCGCGACCTTCGGCGCATATATCCAAAAAGTTCAGGGCGGGGTAGGTAAAATGCGCTAGACGCCCCCGCTATCGGGTATAGTTCACTATAAAATAGATTAGGTTTTCCCTCTCCTTTCTAAACAGAGAAGGCGTACCTAACTACTACGCTATAAAGGCAAAAGAGGTATCCCCGGAGATGCTTTTTACCTCTACTAAGCCTTACTATATACCCTTCCACTATATTATTAATAATATTTCAGCGGTTCTGCCTCCTACACCCCTAGTAATTATACTAGTAGTAGAGGTTCAATCATCTCTAGTATAGGTAGGGATCTAAGGATCTATATAACTATCGCTAGTTAGTCGCTTAGCAGGATCTTAATAAAGATGATCTTCTATTTCTAGATAATAGCTGCCTTAGATAGAACCATGCTAAATACGTTCATAAACCCTTGTAACAAATCGGAGACAACTATCTATAGAAATATATATCTTAATTAATAATAATACTTAAGAAGAGACGACGACGACTATCCGAAAGACTTAGTCCTATATATATACCTATAGTTTAGGAAAGAGTTATCTGAATAATACACCTAGAATAGCCTCTAAAAGACTATTCAACCTTTGGAAAACCAATATTAGACGACTAACTAGGATGCTAGAGTAGTACGTATTGAAAGCGGAGTATAAGGATATAGTCTATTTTAAGTATACTAGACTTCTAGCTAGCTATACTGGTCTCTAGTAGGGAGGGGGCCCTATTACTTCGGAGATAGTATTACATCGACTATTTATAATTATACAAAACTAGGATCAAATTAGAGACATTAGTGTCTATATACTAGTCCTACTAGAGACTATTAAAGACACCCTAAACTACCTCTAGTTTAAGTAGAAGGGTCGAGCACCTATTCCGTTAGTTGATAATCTTAGAGTAATAGCGTACTAACCTATACTACTTAGGTCCACAGTAGAGGAGATCCTCGATAGGTGAGATCTACAAGCAATACTAGTAATCTTAGATAATAGTAGCAACTACGATCAGTCTATACTTTTAAAGAGGATTAGACTTCCTCTAACTACTTTTCAGGACTTCCAGATAAATAGTACTATTGATCTAGACCTATTCTCCTAGCTCTAGGATCACAAACTACCTATAGGTTAAACTAAGACTATTAGTAAGTTGCTATACGAGGAAGCTAAGTACTATAAATATTATATAAGAAAGATATATTGGACGGATTATCTTAGCTAGCTTTGTAGAGCGGTATGTACTATTAGCTAATAGATTATACGTACTTCTATAGAGTACTTTCTAGTATATATAGTATTAAGACCCGACTATTACTACCGGCTAATCTTGTATCTATACTACGAGAAGCTGGCTAGGTTCTCTATATATTCGAAGACCGCTTTCCGTTATATCGATACTAATATCAATTGCCTGGCGGATAATAATAGAGGTAGAAATATAATTTAAGGGTCCTTGTCGCTAATAAACGAGACGGCGGTTATCGCTACTATTATTCTACTAAAGATGCACCACTATATCAACGAATAGGTTTAACGTATATAGGCCAGAGGTGCTCTAGTAGAAGGCCTTATTTAAGTAATTAAGGAAGTTTACTTTACTATAGTTAGTTCCGATAGCGATAAGACGTATTTCTCTACTAATTAGACTCCTGTTCCTTGCAAGAGAGGAGAGGTTAGAGTAATAATATCTTATCTACCTTATAGAGCGTAGAGTACTAATATAGGAGATCTAGATCGGTTTACTATATTACTATATTTCATTGCAGTACAGAAAGATAGTGATAGCTTAGAGATCCTAAATATAGGTACCTAGTTGATACTTTCGGAGTCCTACTGAGATTAGATAGCCCTACTAGCAATACCCTTAGGCTATATGGATATATATAGTAAAATTCTCTTTATATTTCTAGCTAGACCTTTTGCTTACCGATAGTGCTATTTCAGTAGCTCTAGTTGGCCGTATACGATATAGTAACCCGGCCTTTATCTATAAGCTAAGACTGGTCCTTCTAGCTACTTCGACGGACTTGCGTTATAATATTTAATAACGCTATACAAGTATTATCTACTCCGTATATATTACTTTCGATCAGCTTGTTTATGTAGAGAAAGAGTTCTATAGAGGAGCGTTATACTTTATAATAAGAGAGAATAGTAGTTAACCGTTACTAGATAAGGATAGAGTAGGACCTATAGAAGATTAGGGAGCGTTACTAGAGGAGAAAGGCTAGGAGGTATAGAATAAGGAGATAGATATACTAATAGATAATAAGTTATAAGTAAGATCGTCCTTGAAGACTATAGTCCTAAAAGATAATAAGTAGAGATATAGATTTGAATTTTCCTTAGAGTTAGGTTTATATATACTTAGTCGGCCATAACATATAGTTATTATAGTCATTATAATTAGTAGTAGTTTTATCGGGAGATAAAACTTCCTTTTTCCCTAGGTATATAGAGTAGGAAACTAGTATAGCATCCGATAGACGCTAAAACAACCTAAGATTATTAACTAGCAGTATACGAGTACATAAGGCTATCCGGGTAAAAGTCCTATGCATAGGTCTACTAGATGTATGCTACTAAGTAAGTCCTTTCTATATAGCCTAGCTAGTCTCCTTCTATAGTAAATTGAGCGTTCTAGTGATTCTTGAGACGGACCTTTTAATTTGTTTTCTTAAGTTTATATTTGTGCCTGGCTTCTAGCATACTATCAACTTCTCTTTTTAACGTTTAAAGCGCTTGGTACTCATATAATTATAAATTTGGTAGATTAATAACTCGTTCTTAATATACTCTATATTTAGCAATATTAATTCTAGTCTAATATATACTATAATAGGAGTTTACATCTTCCGTCTAAAAGGTATATTACACTAGAATATACTAAACTTATTGTCACGGTCGGTCTCGCGGCGGCAGGTGGTTGGCGTGAATACGGGGAAACGGTTCAGATTCAGTCAGCTACAGAGGTCTTGTCTATCGGTATAGGTTAGGCTATATGACGAGGACGTAGCTTGAAGAGCTATGTTGCTGGCAGCGGCGGTAACAGATAAGGTTGAACCCGCGGTTCAACCTTCCTTTCCTAGCCTATCATGTGCTTACTAATACGGGAGGCGCGTATCATAATCAGACTAGGTCGTCCTATAATATTACTCCCTCCCTTTAGGGCTGAACTCCTAAGAAGCGCATTATAGGGCTATAGTCAGTAAGTAGTAATCAGTAATCAGTAATCAGTAGAGAACGCCTTGGCGTCGCATGACGCAATCCTAGTAGGTGGCGGAAGCATAACAGGTCTAGATCTAATAGTTCCTGATTGTTTTGCTCAATATGCGATGCGCGAAGGAGCGGGGTTAGCATTAACTAACTACGAAAACGGGTCGTGGTTTCGTAGGATAGCGGCGATGGAAGTTCTTTATAAGGTTAGGGACATCTTCCTAGATGGTATCGGCAGGTTCTCTTATAGGTTGATCATAACCCTTCCAACGGACAATATACTTAATACGAGGTTTACCACCTCGTCCCCGGCGATTAGTAACGGAATCTACGATCTCCTTAACGTCCTATTTATCCAGTCCTTCTACTATAACGGCTAGGGGTGGTTCTTGCGTCTAGAACCGTAGTGGGTTACCTACGGTAGGATAGAGGCTGTTAACGTTGAATATAGGATGTATTTTCATGGACGGAGGTAGCTGTAGACGGTACGTGTATGGACCTAGCACTTCAGTGATTAGAAACGGCCTATAGTTTTGCCAGTCCAGTTTCTTGCGGGGGCGCAAGGTCTTAAGGTTTCGAGCATCTAGCTAAACCTCTTAACCAATACGGAGTATAGGGGCGGGTTGTCAGTAGCGGTTAGTAGTATCGGAGTAGCGTGCCTAAGCTAGTCGTATTTCCTCCTAGAGGTGAGTGATGATTAACGATATATTAGAGGTAAAGTCTTCGATATTACGGTCCTAGGGTATCCGAGCGGTATCGATAGGTTCGGTACCTAGTCTTAGGTTAAATCTATACGTAGTAAGGAACGGTGAGACACCTGTTAATTTAGACTATAGAGAATTTGCGGAAAACTCTACTAGAGGTAACTACTTAACCTAGTCGTCTTGTAGGAACGATACGTATGCACGGAGGTATTGCTTAAGGGTAGTATTTAGTCTTTCGGTTTATCTATCTATTTCGGGGTAGTATGCTGTTGATAGCCTGGTCTTAGTTTTCTAACGGGTCGTAACATGTTGCTAGAATCTAGATATAAATTGTGCGCCTTGATCGGAAATGATAGTCTCGGGGAGGCTATAATAGATAACAACGTACTTAATAAATAATCGGGCTAGTTCTTCGGAACCGTCTGTGGCATAGTAAGGTATATAATGGCGTAGTTTTATTAATCGATCCACCACGACGAGTATAGCATTGAACTCTTTAGATAACGGCAGGTGCGTGATAAAGTCTATAGAGATATCGAGCCAGGACCTCTTCGGAACTAGTAACAGTTAGAGTAGACCTTGGTAACCTATCCGTGAACTCTTGATCCTCCGATAGGTATTATAATTACGTACCTATTATCGGATTATAGTAGATATGCCCTTCTAGTACTATTCGCGAGATACTAAGTCGTAAGTTTTTACTCTTCCGGGGCGGCCAGCAGTAGGAGTTTCGTGGTAGAGTCTAAGTAACTCGGCCTTTAGTTTATCGTCGTTAGGGATATATAGGCGATCTCGGTAGTATAAGGATCTATCTCGTAGTTTATACTGTCCTAGCTAGATTCTCGGATGGATAGACTTCCTTTCTTTCATTGCGGAAAGTATCGACTAGAGTTCTTCGTCTTCCTCTTATGCCCTCATAAAACGGTCATGAATCGACTCAGGCAGTATAATCGCGGCTAGTCGGTATAATATACTATTAGTAAACCGTACTCGTTTCTTCTATAATGGCGGTGTATTAGGGGGTATTAGTAGTAGCTAGTCTTTCTAAAGGTTCTATTCCTTCAATACTACTTGGCTCTAGTAACGGAGACGTTTATCTCCCTCCTTCGGCAAGTCTTCTAACCTCCTAGTTAGGGTATCTAGCTTCTCACCCTGCTTCCTAGGGCGGTACTGAATCTTAAAGTTAAATCGTAATAAGAACTCTAACCAACGCGCTTAACGTCTATTTAATAGCTTTATCGTTATAAAGTATTCTAGGTTCCGATGGTCAGTTAGAATTTTTTAATAGGTAATTCGGTACCCTCAAGTTTAGGTCTCCATTCTTCAAAATATTGGATGATCGCAAGTAGTTTCTTGTCGTAGATCTCGTAATTATATTTAGTAATAGAATGCTTCTTAGAAAAGAAGGCAACAGGTCGCAAGATACTATTATCGCCGTATTATAATAGCACTCCTGCAGAGACGTAGTCTGAAGCGTCGGTTTCTAGTAATACCTCTTTTTCCTAGTTGAATGCGGCCAGTACTGGGGCAGAAGTAAAGGCGGATTTAAGGCGTTTAAAAGCGTCTTGCCGTTTATTGTTCTAATCGAAACGCTGGCCCTTCTTGGTTAGCGAGACTAACGGGGATATAGTCTTTAAAAAGTCCTTGATGAATCTTCGGTAGAAGTTTGCGAATCCGATAAAAGCTTATATATCGGTAAGGTTTAAGGGCGTTTTCTAATTCTTTACTGTCTTAACCTTGTCTAGGTCTATACGAAATCCATAATCTCTAACGATGAGGCCTAGGAATTTCGTTTTACGGACGAAGAATTCGCATTTCGAGAGTTTGGCAAATAGTCTAGCGTTTCGGAGTTGTTTTAGAACCTAGCGAAGGTATAAAACGTGCTCCTCCCTTATCTTACTATAGATTAGTATATCGTCTAAGTACGCCGAGTAGAACTGGTCGAGGTATCCTCGTAACGTGTCGTTAATAAATCTCTAAAATGTCGCGGGGGCTCCTGTCAATCTAAAAGGTATTACTAGACTTTTAAATAGACCAAATCTGGTTCTAAACGCGGTAAGGTGTTCCTGCCCTTCCTTTATACGAACGTTGTTGAAGGCTAAGATAATATCGATCTTCGAAAAGTACTTTATGCCTTATAAATTGTTCAAAGTCTCTTTGATTAACGGCAACGGATACCGGTCTTTTACTAATATATTATTGATGGCACGAAAGTCGATATAGAGTCGTAGTCCCCCTCTAGGTTTCTTGACAAAGAGGATAGGGGAAGCGGTAGCCGAGGAACTTAGCCGAATAGATCCTTTCTAAAGGTTCTTATCTAGCCATTCTTTTAATGCTTCAAGTTCGGTTCGGGACATCGAGTATAGTAGTCTAAAAGGTAGGTCTTTACCAGGTATTAGTCGAATGTCGTAGTCGTAGGATCGGTGTAGTGGTAATTAGTCTGCCTTTTTCGTGGAGAAGACTTCGGCGTAGTCCTAAATCTCGATCGGTAAGTTCTAGATAATATCTAATTCGGCTTCATTACTGGATTCATATATACTATTAACTTGTATAGCTTGCTTTCGGCGTATGACATGATCGATATAATCTATAGTAGTAATAAACATATCAGTATTACTCTGTCGTAGTTGTCGGACAGCGTTGATACTAATAAAGGCAATATCGTTATTCTGAAGGCCTTCGGGACGGTCGGGTAGATAACGGGGCGCGGTCTTTTTTAGAATGTCTTTCAGTATAGGTTAAGGTTGTGGTTGCTCCGAAATCCCATAATGCTCGCGGCAGAATTTACTATTAAATATAATAGTTCGGGAGGCCTATTCAGTCTTTAGATTATGCTTTTCTAGCTACGGCAGGCCTAGGATCGTATGGTAATATGCCAGCGGTGTAATAAATAGAATTATATCTTTTTCTATATAGTCTCTAATCTGGAAATCAACTCGAATATAGTAGCGGATAGTTCTGTTCTTATTTAATAACCCATCGTAACCCACAAGTTGGAAGGGTTTACGTAGGGGGAGGAGTAGTATCTTCTTCTCTTTAGTCCATTCGAGGTCAATAAATGATTGACCTTCACATCTAGTATCCACTATAGTGTAGGTATGAAACACCAAACTAGGTAGACTAATTGTAGACGGGAGGATTGATGCACGGGCTCGTTTAAACTCTTTATTAATAGATAACCCATATAGTGCAGTCTTAGATATTCGTATAGGGTTCGGTGTAAATAGTGACAATAATCTAGTAATCGGTTCCGTTCGTGTGATAGAAGGCAGTTTGCCTTAAGGTATCCGTAGTGCAGTTTCTTTTAACGCTAAGGTGCTTTCTATTCTAGGCCTACTCCGTTTTCCTGGACTGACATGGCATGAATAGAGGTAGCGGGAGTAGCGGGGCGTAAAGCAGTTGGTACGTAGAACGGGGGAGATTATATCTAGTAGGGCGATAGGGAACGCGAGATACGTATCTCTTATATACGTTAACGTTAAATTATATCGCGGTTTTGGACGTCTAGGGGACGGGTATCGGGGTTCGGACAGTCCCGAACAAGATAACCAGTTCGGTGGCAACGGTAATATACCCTAGCTTCCTTATTGGAGGGGCGGGTATAACGTTAGGCACTTAAGTCCATTGGATCTCCAGTAGGCTGTTTACGGGCAACGGTAGCGTAAGGTTAGCGGGGAGCAGAGCGGGGAGATAAAGGGGGTAAGGGTATCCAGATAGCAGCGGTACGTAAGGTTAGTTTATTACGGATTATATATATATTCTAATAGAATTGTCGGCGGCGGTTCTCTAATTCTTAGAGGTGGTAAGCGAATTGTCGAAAATCATTTAAAGAAGACGGGTTATGAAGTAATATTTCTTAGAGTTCGCGAGAGATTAATTAGTTTAGGAGAGGTATAAGTACGGAGTCTAGTATTTCGCCTTTAAGAGCAAGGCGTTTAAACTCGGTAAAGAATACGCTGAAATTCGTATTCTTTTAGCGTAGACGGAAGAGATTATTCTAGGTATTTCTAATACGGTCCGGATCACTAAAAGCGTTTTCTAAGTATTCTAGCATCTGCGGGTAGTCGACGAATTAATATATTCTATATTTAACCTTGGGTAGAATCAGAGAATAAGCGGTTCTAGTAAGACGGCTAGCAACGTAGGCTAAACGATTATTGGCCCTTACGAAGCGGTCTGCATTCGTAGTTAACTTACTATAGATCTGTTAGGTAAAGCGGCGTAGGTCTTTACGATCTCCATTAAACTTTCCGGAGTCAGGTAATCTTTTACTAAGTTAGGAAGACTCGGGAGGTATAGTAGTAACAACCGGAGTCTTTCTCTCTATAGTATCTATAGGGTGCTTAGTAGGGCGTCCGGGTTCAGGTATCGTTTTAGGAGTAATAACCGTAGGAATAGTAGTAAGAAGGGCTTTTTCGTTCTAAATCTTAAGATTAAGGATTATCTAATCCTTACTCTCGAGGATTTCTTTATACTAGTTCTTTTAGAATTCGATAACTCCCTTCGCGGAGGTGACTTAGTTCTAGATCTATTCGATCTTTTCCTATTAAAGTATAAGTTTCTCTTCAACTTCAGCGGTATATCTAGTTAGGTTACGAAGGTAGACGAGCCAGTCGTCGCGGAACTAAGTAACGTGTTCGGCGAGTTCGTCAGGGGAGTTAGTTCCAAGGGGGGGGTTTAGGCGGATAGCTATTTCGAACGTAGTCACACCAAAGGTAGAAGCTACGTAATGTCACGGTCGGTCTCGCGGCGGCAGGTAGTTAGCGTGAATACGGGGAAACGGTTCAGATTCAGTCAGCTATAGAGGTCTTGTCTATCGGTATAGGTTAGGCTATATAACGAGGACGTAGCTTGAAGAGCTACGTTGCTGGCAGCGGCGGTAACAGATAAGGTTGAACCCGCGGTTCAACCTTCCTTTCCTAGCCTATCATGTGCTTACTAATACGGGAGGCGCGTATCATAATTAGACCAGGTCGTCCTGTGACACTTATACGTCGAGGCTAGGCGCACTACGGCATTTATATAACTATATATACTAGATAATTAGTAAGAGCGCATATAGCAAGCTCGCTAGTTTAACGGCATCGAGGGAGATTTTAGTATTCTTATTAAGTAGGTCTTACGGTAGTATAACTCTTAGGTCGCGGTATTTAAGATAGTAGTAGAACGGATACTAAAATAGAGATTAGGTTTTCCCTCTCCTTTCTAAAGGGAGAAGGTATATCTAACCGCTACGCTATAAAGGCAAAAGAGGTATCCCTAGAGATACTTTTTACCTCTACTAAGCCTTAATTGAGAAATAATTCTCTTTTTATTTATTGGTAAAATTAGTACTTTATACTATAGTAGAAGGGTATATAGTAAGGCTTAGTAGAGGTAAAAAGTATCTCCGGGGATACCTCTTTTACCTTTATAGCGTAGTAGTTAGGTACGCCTTCTCTCTTTAGAAAGGAGAGGGAAAACCTAATCTCTATTTTAATACCTAAAGACATTAAAATCCGTAAAGCTAAAGCCTATAAAAAGAATTGAAATTTTTTTTAAATTTAGTAGTGTTAAACTACTTTACTTATAAGTATCTAAAGGTAAGTTTCCTGCCTATATACATTCAGCGCTTATCTTGAACTAATATAGCTTTCCTGCCATGCCTATGCTATAAATCTACTTAAGTATAAGTAATATCCCACGTTAAAAAAAGTTAAACCCCTAAGGGTTTAATTCAAAAATTTCAGACAAAAAGTTTTTACTAAGTAAATATAGGATCTAAACATCCGATAGAACCTAGTAATAAACTAAATTCCTACTAATAAAGTCAATATTGGGCATATAAACAACAGGTAAACTAGATATTAATATACCTAACTCCTTTCGTATAAAGGGGTTATCCTTTTTTTACTCTTATTTCCTCTAAAAGATAGAAACCATACCGTCTTACAACGTATTTAACCCAGCTCGTGTAGCTCTTTAATTGACGAAACTAAGCCTTACTATATACCCTTCTACTATAATACATAATAATCGCTCCGTCGATATTATAGTATAGAGCCTAGTTACGTGATCTAGGGCCTAGCGCGGGGGCCAGGGTCTAGGCGCACTACGCTAGAATAAGCTTAGGGATCCCTAGGATAATACTTGCTCGTATAAGTATTAGTAATAGTACTATAGATATACCTATTGTAATTATACTATTAGTAGTCCCGTTATAAGTCTAATACTTTATACCTCCCTAAGGAGATAGTCCGATTATAATACGATACCCTAGCCTAAGATAGATAGCCTAAGTAACCTTAGCGAGCTTAGCCGCACCCTATTACGCAACGACGATATAACTAAGCTTAGTATTAGCGATACTATATTCGAAGAACCCGATCTCTTATAGGAGGAAACCCTAGTCCGAGTAGCTACGAGTATTAAGGCGGACCCTAGGGAGATAAATCTAGGTATCTACGGATAAGCTAGTACTAACCTAGAGCTAGAGGGAGATTCTTAGGACGACTAGGACCTCGATAACAAACTAGAGAGACTTAAGGCCTAGTAGGCGTAACTAAGAGATCGCTAGCGCGCTAAGAAAGAGGCTAAGCGTATAAGAGTTATAGAACTAAGGGCAAATATTGCGAGGATATAGTAAGGAGCGCTAGAGGAGATCTAGGCCTATACTAAGATTCTAGTAGCGAGGTATATCGCTAGCCTAAGCTCTATAATTTATATACTATAGTGGATTATACTATTAGAGAAGGTAAGGGAGAAGTAGATACTTACTAGGAAGCCCTATACCTTACTAGAATACTATAGAAAGACCCTAGAGAAATACCGCGTCTAGATTTAAAGCGCCTTATCTAGTTTTAGATAGATACTATACTTCTTCTCTACCGACCGCGGTAGGATTAACTATATAGAGATATTACTCGGTAGGAAGGCCCGAAACTATTAATTTATCAAGCTAAACGCGCTAGGGTTATATAACTATACCTAGGTTAAGTTTATAGAGTTCCTTAAGAAGCTAATTTAAGACCCGCTAAATTAAGAGCTAGAGGTTATCTAGCGCTATACTAACGCGAAATAGCAAGCGGGTTAGTAGGTAAAAGAGTTCGAACTCTATCTCTCTAACCTAGAGTCTAGGATAGAGCTAATAACTCCTAAGATACTCCGCGATAACTTATTAACAAGACTATACCCTAATATATGCTAGGAGCTTATAGTAATACTAACTATCTCCGAGGATCGTAAGAGCCTCGTTACTATAGCGAGCCGCGTAGAGGCTAGTAGGCCCTACTATAGCCGAGGAAATAATATAGAACGATAGGATCCTACCTAAGAAAAGAGGAGGCTAGACGCTAAATAGAGGAACTTAGATAAGCTAGCCCCCTCCTATATACATCGGGTAGCTCTTCCGCCTAGGCTATCGTATACCGACGACGGACAGATTATCTACTATAATTATAATAGAGTTCGATATATCTTAAAGGACTACCTAGTAAGCCGAGGTAAGTAGGGGAGAGACTAGGCTATTAAGGTAAGAAAAGGCGAGGCGACCTAAAACGGCCTAAGGTCGCCCTAGAGAAGTAATAACTACGTATTAAATATAGTATCTAAACGGAAGTTCGAGTAGGAGTAGGCTAAGGGAGCCTAGTAATTACTAACCTCGACCTAGGATCGGAACTCGATATTATTTCTAAGGTATATGCCTAAAGCCTAGGACTATAAAGATAACCTATAGTACTACTACGCTCCTCGCTTACGAATAATACTATAGGCTACTACTTTAGCGCGTACTCTATTATATTCACTATTGGTAATAGTCTAGGTAAGGAACGGAACTATACCTAACTCTTTTATTTAATATGCTAGTATATCCTATTCCTCCTAGGAACACCCTTCCTTTATAACCAAAGGGTCCTTATCGATAGGGAAGATAAACGCTAGCGTTAGAAATATACCACGATAAGTATATACTTAGAAAAGCTAGAAGAATTCTCATTCTCTCTTAATAGGTATTTATAATGATAGTAAACCGTATTACTAGCTTCCCCGGAGATGCTAGGGTATATAGTATTACTATTAAGGAGGTACTAGTACCCCCCTAGATTAGCGAACCAGCATACTACTTCTCTAAAGAGAAGGCTAACGAGTTACTTATCTTTAGATATAACGAGCACGCTATTGATACGATAAAAGCCCCCCCCTATAGGCCCCTCTATAACCTATCAAGATGTCAAATTACAGACGTTAACTAAAGATTCATGCATGGCCTAACTAAGTAATGTACAATAGTATGGAGTAAGATAGTACTTTTAAGCGTGTAGCATATACCAGTGTAAAGAGATGGATAACTTAAGTAGATCCAGGATCCATATCCATGGATACTAGGATCCATGGATAGAATTATCCACGGATAGTATTATCCACGGATATATTATCCATGGATCCTGGATATACTTAAGTTATCCACCTGGATCCTATACTTAGATTAGTAATCAATATAAAAATATATTTTTCTAGATTTAGTAGTAGACTAGTAAAGTAATAGCCTTAGAATAGACTAGTAATTATACTGAAGATGAGTTACATTAGGGTATTAGGTATAGATAGATAG
>Ga0268250_10000852_pt1 | contig 13758 bp, 15 predicted proteins | sample AgamicAsSfe_FD_200448 | JGI IMG/M metagenome (GOLD analysis project Ga0268250, IMG submission 200448) | Agave microbial communities from Guanajuato, Mexico - As.Sf.e (v2) (version 2) | ecosystem: Host-associated > Plants > Phyllosphere > Phylloplane/Leaf | place: Guanajuato, Mexico | collected... | reverse complement strand
TATGCCAGGAGAGAGAATTCGTCGTACATCTTGGAATTGAAGTCACGAACAAGGTAATGCGACCAGAAATTGTATAGTATGTTCATGTCATAAGGTGTTTGCCCATGTGTGGCAATGCGTCGTTGATGAAGGGCGTTGTGATGTAATTGTTTGTAAGGTATAAAGTCGGCATCCAAAGGCAGTGGCAAGTATTTCTCTTTGTCGCCTTCTCGGATCCAATAGCAGCCTGCTGCAAGATGAGATTGCTTCTTCATGCCAGACGGGCGTCGAAGCACACGATCGAGACGTTCTCTGATGATGAACCCGTGTTAGAGTACTATACCGCCCGCACCACCATCACGAATAACGGATCAGGCGTACCCTGCAGTAGACTCAACGGATTGAGTTGAGTCACCATTGATAGCTTCGGTGGATCCGTTGATCGGCTTGACAGCTACTAGCAGATCCTGATTCTCCTGGTCATGGTTGTCAGAGCCACTCTGTTGTTCCGGAGCAGCATCGCCATTCGGTAAAGACTGGTCGACATCGCTTTGTGTGCTATGCTGTTCAGATGCGTGAGTAGTGCTTGATGACTTCGAGCCATTTAGTTTTGAAGGTGTGACAGGCACAGGTGAAAATCCTTGACCTTGAGGATAGTGGTCGAAGTGGCCGGCATTCGTGTTTTGCGAATGTTCGACTTGCTGGGCCATTTGTGGGTGATGGAAAGGCTGGGCGTAAACACCACTGTATGATGCTTGGGGATGCTCGGTCTTGGGAGGTCCATCATTCCTTGCGCTTTCGTCTCGGTCCTCTAAAGGCATTACCCACTTCTCCCAGTCAGTCTTCCTCCGGATCTTGTCCTTACCATCAGGACCCAACCTCACTTCGAGCTCGTCAGATTGTAGACAGACGAATTTGATCATCTCGAGGTTTTCAGTCAAGTCCTTGATGCGCTTGAAGCCGCCGACCAGGCTGAGATAGACAAATCCTTGTGAATCCATATGCTTCCGGAGGAACACGTCCTTGACCAGATTATCCAATGAGAAGTAGTAACTCCTAACAATGTGTTAATCAGACTGTGACAGGCATAATGACCATTTGACTGGGGTAACTTACAATTGCACGGAGATGGCCGAAATGACCACCTGCTGCTCCATCTGAGGAGCATAGGGAAACGAAGTCGCAGGCATCGGTGCTTGGTAGGCATACATTGCATTTGGATAAGGATAATCCATGTATGGTTGGCCAGCTGGAAAAGCAAAGCGGGCAAAGTTACCATCCGCCGGCATAGAAGCTCGGCCCGCGCGGTAGCCACGAGATGTTTGTTGGGGAGCTGGAGGGTAGTAGGTGAATGAAGGATTCTTGCTGTGGTGGCCCGCGATCATGCCTTGAGGCAACCCATACTGCGGAAGTCCCATATGTGGAGTTTGTGGGTGCAATCCTCTGCTTGCTTTGTGGCCACGTCCACGCTCCGGACGTCCATCTGGTCTCTCGCGGTGCGATACAGGCCACGATTCTTTTCGGCCTTCACCTTTCTCACGACTCTCAATCCATGAAGCTCGATCACCTGCAGCACCATTCTCGGACGCACGCTTTTTCTCGCCACCAGCAAACTCGGACGCTCCAGCTGAATGTGACACACGTCTTCGAACAGTCTTTGACTGCTGCTCGGTCGTCGAAGAAGGGTCTGCAGCTGCAGTAGCCAGATCACCGTTTGCCAATTGGGCTGACCTGGCACCAGTACCTACGTCACCTGAGGCTAAGCCACCAGAAAGCGGCTCACCTGGCGCAACACCCTGCAGAGGTTCTCCATTCTCAGTCGCACCATGGTTGGTCGAAGGCTCCGTAACGGAAGTTGAACCATTTCCTGCAGAAATATGACCACTGGCGGGACGTCTACTATTCGACGGCAGAGTAGAAGAACGCATCAGACCACCCTCAGACTTTGCACGAGGCTTGAATTCACCTTCGGCCTCATTAGTAGCACCATTTGGTAGCATGGGCGTCGCCCTGTCACCTGGGCCGGCCAGCCGCCCACCGCGAGCTCCTGTCCTGGCAGTTTTGCCGCGGATCGCAGGCATCGGGGTATTGAACTTCACGGTTGGAGTATATGGCACAGGTTTCCATTCATTCTTGCCATGCGACTTTGTTGGAGCAGTACTAGTGCTGGGCTTCTCCTTGTCTGATTTTTCTTGCACTTCTTGTGCACTGAGCGGTGTTGGCCAAGACGTGGCGTCGTTCCGTGGTGGCAGAGGTGACGAGCGAGGAGCTCCTTCTTCACGCTGTGGGTATGACGATGATCTTGTGGCCGCAGTCTGACCACCCTGAACTGCGTTTCCTTCCGTATATTTCGAACTCGTCGTCGTCAATGATAGTACTTTCTCAGGCACACCCGACGTACTAGCAGGTTGCTTCTGCTTTGCCTCTTGCGCTCTTTGTTGCCAGATATTCACAGATGGCACCGGGGCCTCCTTCATCGGAACTGGAGCCGGCTTTTCGGCTTGCTCGGTCTTTTCCTTCTCGGATCTTCTCTTCCCTTTCCCGCGACCGACTTCCTTCTCCTCATGGGTTTCGGGTGTCTGGGCCCCACTGACTGCTCGCTGAGAGGATTGCTCGGCAGCTGTCTCAGATCGCGAAGTGACGTCTGAGATGGTGTCTTCGTCCTTGCCCGCTAATACTGAACTTGCGGCGAGATCGGAGACGACCGATGGGGTTGCCTTCTCGTCTTTGGTCGAGGTCGACGATGCGGACTCTGCATCACTATGTTTGTTACCAGCTACATCTTGACCATGGGACGGCTCATCGCTGCCTGTACTTGGATCAGCAGCACCCGACCAGGTATTTGGCTCTGACTGAAGCGAAGGCGTGGGAGGTGCCGAAGAGCCTTTGGCGGCTTGAGCATAAGAGAAACTGCTCTTGTTGGCGGCAGGATCACCGTTCGTGGAGGTATTCGAAGTTGCCATTGTGTATGTGTTCTCAATCTGCGAGCTAGGCTGTAATGGTCTTTCTGTTGCTTGTGCAATCTTGTCCTGATTTGGAAGAGCGCACCTCGAACCCTCACCACAACTCTGGCCTTTTGGAAAGCTCGTCAGTGTTGGTAGATTCCGTCTCGAAATATTTCCCTTGTGGTACCCAGCAGCCCAAGACAAACACTAGGATGATGATCTTGTGATACCGTGCAAATAGTCGAGACGAGTAGAGGGAGCTTTTGCTAGTCGACAGGTCCGAAGATATTTTGGCTAGTTTTCAACTGCCTAGTGGAACAGGTTCCTCCGATTGAGAGACTCAAATAAAGAGTACGCTATGTGCGAAGGCCCCAGCTAGCAGCGAGAGTGAGGTGGACCTTGAGAGAGCTTGAATGTGATCTGAAGAGACTGGACAGCAGAAATGTCTGTTTGTTCTTCGAACGAACCAGTGATATCGCACGTTTGTAAGCTGTTCCTCGAGGACCGGATAACCACACTAACGAGCGAGCTTCCACGTAGAGAACGAATGCACAACGAGGAGAAGGTCGAGAGGTTTGAGGGGAAGTATCGAAGTTATGATGTATCCTGGAAATTATTTCTCTCGTGACTACTGTACAGTGCTAAAGACCCTTAATCGGCTTTGGCAGACCCCACATTCGCTCGCTGCCTTAAGCTTCAAATACAGTACTCATCTACGAGACATTCCAGGAATATAGAGATCCCTTACTTCGATACTATAATCTCGTCAAGCTGCCTCCATCCTCATATACGAAATGTGGATGTATCTCTAGTGCAGCATATCACGGTGTTGAGACATTGGCTATCAGTTGTGTGAATCAGTCGTTGTGCAGTTTAGAAAGGTCAGACTGTCAAACACTAGCGGCTGCGCAGACCTAAAGGCGGGCAGACGGGAGAGAGAGAAGAGTGCAACGGGAAAAATCGTGGTCTTGATAGACATACATTTCGTTGATATACATTCAGAAGTCATCCACTCATCCATGCCGTAATCCTGTTCGTCGCAAACCGTGAACCCCATCGCAGCCCAGTCGAGCCCATGGGAAAGTAGCTTACAAGATACCACCCTGCACAAGCTAGCTGCAGAAGTGACGAAACCAGTGTCAGCAGTTTGCTGTGGAGCTGAAGTAACATTAGTATCCGAAGTCAGGAACGTGAAGACCTACTCACGCCTAGAGAGAAGTATAGCGTCATTGCTATAGATCCAAAGTATGCACCAGTGAACGGGAGCCTTGGTGTAGAGAGCAGGTGACGTGCTGTATGTCAATCAGCTTGAAGACATCTCAAGTTGCAGGTCGATACTGTACCATAGCTCATTGGGCCCATCATGACTGCCCAGGAAGCCAGGAACAACACTGATGCCATTGTCCAGCTGCGTGTATTTGATCAGTATAAAAATTCGATGAGCATATCGGTACATACTCACAGGATGGCGAACTTAGTGACATTCAAAGCCAGAAACGGAAACAGAGTGAAGCAGATCACGATAAGAGCGGCTGCCATGAGGTTGAGGCCTCCAAAGACAAGTATTCTGTCCCATCGACTCACTTGGAAGTGTCAATACAGTACAGTCAGAATAAGAGTAACAGAAACATACATGCAAACCACGCCTCCTCCTCTTCTTGCCGAGTCCGCGCAGGTAGCGGGGCTCCTACACTCTCGCCTTCCGTTGTTGGTAGACGCACATAGCCATTCGCGCCGAAAGGATTGTAGGATTGAAGCTTCGACAGTATTGGTGTACTTGAGCCAGTTCGTACGGGTATATCAGCGTCGGCTCTGCGACTCCAGCCTAGTGAATTCATAGAATCCCGAAAAGAACTCGACGCCATCGTGAAGTATCTGATGTAGCTTGTCTTGTCCTAGCAACGTGACTCCGATACAGTAAAGCAGAAAGTAGGGTGTAAACTGCGAATGCCTCTTTTCGAAGCTCTTGCTTACGAGCGTCAAGTGAGAGATGGCCTTATTTTCCTCGTTACTAAACTACGTCTTTCCAGAACAATCACTCCTGAGGACACGTAGATACTGTTGGAAATTTGGCGCACAACTTGTTTCGCAAGAACAACAAGAAGAGAGGACGTCTGGCATAGGTACCGTAGCCTTCTGCATGCGACAGACTGAAACTCAGCCACCCAACGTGCCAAGCTCGGGCCCCTAAGCCTTGCAAGGCGTGCGGAGAGCGCCCCCTGCCAGCGTTCTTACTCGTCACTCTTCCTTTGCATCGTGATCTACTCTTTCAGGCGCCATCATCGTACCTACTCTCTTACAACTTCTTTACCACTTACACATCCGCCGCTGCGCTCTACGATAAGCACCCAGGCCCGTAAAAACTTGCACAATCACACCGCGGCCGAATCGACCAGAGCTCCCAAGAAGCTTTCACGGCACTGCGCGCACTTTGTCTCACTGTCAAGAGCACATTCACGTTTCACCTGCGACCATCGAACCTACACAGCTGGACTTAGTAGTCCGCGTGGCATCAAAATAGCAGGATATACTATGGGGGTGCACTGAGACTAGGGACACAGCTAGAAGCAACTGCAAGTTCAGATCCGTGAGGCTTGCGCAGACAACAATACCTTGCCCTCTTCGGCAATCTTAGAACATTTAGTCGACTTGGTGGTATCGTCAACGCTCCAAGGGCCGACTTAGTTATCTTCCTTTCTCGTAACCGAGTCTCCCCACAGTCAGCACACGTTGGCGCATTCGCAGTATCTCACTTCACACTATCTAAGCTGCTATATACTCGAGGTGTCCTGTTTCCTCTTGAAACAACGGACAATAACTTGGCTTTCGCAATGGCAGGTATGGGTTCTCCCATGCCATACATCAAAGATGAGCCAGAAGACAGCTTCAATTTCAATGGAAATGGGTTTGCTGGGATGAACGGTATGCCCATGTTTGGCAATACCGGCCAGCAATACGGCAACTTCCAGAATACCATGCCTGCAGACATGTCTGACATGAATATGAACGCGAACCTGCAACGTGGTAACTACACAACTCAGCAGAACATGTCGTCAAACTACAATCCCGGCAACTCTGGAATCGACGACGACGAGTTGGCAGACTTGATCAATTACCCAGACTCGAACCAGCCATCCATGCACCAGTCGGGCTTCAATATGCACCAAGATCCAATAATGGCAGGGAACTTTGGCAGCGTACAGGGTCACTCAGCTATTGCTATGACCACACAGAGTCAGCTGATGAATACCATGTACTCTCAAACTCCAGATGGACCTGGTCCAATTCAGAGTCCGTTTGCGCACTCTTTCAACTATGCCCAGTATGTCATGCAGCCGCATGCTCAGAGTCCTATGCAACGACCATCTCATGGAAGACACGGTGGCTCTTTCGATATGACTACGCGCATTGCTACTTTGCGCCAGGACAGACCAGGCTCGGCATCCAAAAGTCCGCTGACACCAAAGACACCAAATACTGCTGCTGGGCTTGGTCGTACACCTGACTCGATACCACAACCTGGACAGCCAATTTCGGGAAGTCTGCAACGTGGACATCAGAAGGTGCCATCTGGTCAATGGGACGCGTTTGGCAGTCCGCACTCGTATCTCGATTCTCCTATGTCGTCTCCGCAAAGTGGCGCGCTACATCCTACGATGGAAGAGGTCATGGCCAGTAGTAATAAACGCTCAGACAGCATGGTAGCAAGCGCTCCAGCCTCGAACATCGAGGCCAAACGGCAGAAGCGTCGACAGTCTCACAATGCGGTGGAACGTCGAAGGAGAGACAACATCAATGATCGTATCCAGGAGTTGGCACGATTGGTGCCTGCACACCGCCTTGATGACGACAAGGTCAAGAAGCATCTCACCGGCAACAATTCAGCCTCAGTTGGCAGTATGTCGCCTCCACAGGCATCGTCGCTTTTAGCAACGAGCTCCGGCCGCCGAGCTATGGGCAGTATCAGCCAAGGCATTCCAGCAGACGAGAAAGACAAAGGACCTGCAAAGGGCGACGTGCTGAACGGAGCTGTCGGCTGGACGAGGGATCTTATGTGGATGCTGCATCGCAAGCTCCAGCAAGAGACTGTTCTGCTAGAGACTATTGCAAGTCTCGGAGGCACGAATCCACTGCAAGGTCGTGAGGACGAGCAACGCATGGAGAGTGAGCTACTCGACGCTATTCAGCGGAACGGGGTCATCAACTTCAGTTACTCGAGAGCTCCTGGATCTACCCTTTACGTTCCGAATGTAAGTCTTACCACCGAATGTGCATGAATTCGTACTGACTATACACAGCACACTGATCAAGCTGGCAATCCTTTACAGCAGAACCAAGGTCACGACTTCAGCGCTGGTTACCAGCATCAGGACACACAATTCGGACACAACCAGCAGGACGCACAGTTCTGGACCTACACTGGCCAGGGCGAACTCAGCGACTTCAAGGAAGAAGACGAATTTGGCATGGAAATCAGCTGATACATCGTTGCTATTCTCAACACAACCTCAAGGCCTGGTCTTAACACTAGGTCAGCCCTCGGATCTTTCGACAATGTTTTTCCAATCATACCCCGGCGTTATACTATGGAAGGCTTTCTCGTTGATGGATATACCCCCTGTCATTTCAATCAAACCGGACGATATCATGACCACATACTATATATGCCTTCCCAGCACCGGACTTGGAACAATTCAGAGTCGGCCAAGCTCATTCCGGACACGCACCATACTAAGCTAGATAGGTAGGAAAGTATCTTGTGTGTTTTTGTTCGGACATCTCGTAGAACATAATACAATGCTTCAAGTTCAGATGTTTTCAAGATTCTACTGCTCTTTTGCCCACTGCCTTAGTAGATTGCTAAAGTGGATGTATGTTGCTCTTATCGTCTCACTACTGCACATTGCTAGGGCACAAATTAGCTTTTCGACTCTACGCTCAGACAGACCTGCGCTCAGACATTGAGGTTTTATCTATATAAAGCACTTCACACTTCACACTGCCCACTCATACTACCTCACAGCACCTGACAGTTTCGCCCGCTTCCGACTCATCTTCGTAACAATGGCTCTTGGTAACGACTCATCACGAAAGGCAAACATGACACGCGCTACCAAACGCGCTCTCAAACAAATCCTCACGACCCAGATCATCGTCGAGCCCCAGCCCCTGCAGTCTACCGCATCCTTGGAGGGCAAATATTTCCACCAAAGTCTAGCTGTTTCTGTCAAGGGGAAAAACTCCAAGCCCTCTCAAGCTCATGTGATCGTTGAGAAACAGGTAACACTCCCGTAGCTACCCTTGAGCCCCGATCACTAACTTCATCGAAGACAGACAAGGCTGAAAGCAATGGTGGACTTCCGAAGGGTGGACGATGCAGCCGTCGACCAAGGACTGACGAGAAAGCCAAAGTGCTGGCTGGCGTAAAGGGCCGTTGTAAGCTGGAGGAGCCACTAGAAGCAATGCATTGCAGTGATGTCTGAAGCCGTAATGACAGAGGATATGCAAGTGTCTCTGCCGAAGGAGAGGGTTTGGAAGGCGCTTCAGGACTGGATCATGAAGTCCATGGGTGGTGGTCTGCACAATGTGATCTCTGTATAATGCGGCGACGGCACAGTTGAGAAAGCCTGCCGGCACGCTGGCGTTGTGGAACAATGAAATCTATACTTTTATACAGTGTCTTCGTCTTGCCTTGTATTTGTCTGCATATATGCTGGTTGTTCCTGCCAAAGAGCCTGAAGCCTTTCCTCGTGCTCTCCGCAATCTCCAAACGTCCAGGTCTTGGCAAAACCACAATCTACACCATCGGACGACACCCATTCACGCTCCGCTCTCGATCGTCTGCCTTTGTACGACCTTATACTGCGCGGCCACGCATGCTCCACGCACTATAGCGCCTATACGCCCACACTCTGCAACAGGCAGCCCTCCAATTATTTCTCAAACTGTCGGGCCCATCCTCGCCGTCTCCGCCCTACCATCGGCTTAACGCCAACCCCAAAGACTCTACATACATTCCTCCCGACGAGCTTCTCGATCTTCCACCAGGATTTGCAGCATCGCTCACGTCCGAAGAGTCCTCGGCAGCGTTCGCGCTTGATAAAGCGGACGGCGAAACCACTGGTGTTAAGCAAGATCCTAAGCCGAGCACTACTTCCGGCAAGGACAACGACGAGAGTGAACCTCCTCCACCATACGAAGAAGGTCCAAGTCCTCTCGACCAGTTCGTATACGTCATGGCTGCCGCAGGAGGGGCCGCGAGTATCATAACACAGGTGTCTCAAGGAGCGCCAGCGGGGATCAACACTCTCAGTGGTAAGCGAAGGAACCGGACGTCCACAAGAACAGTACGATTGACTGCCGCAATAGGTGTGGGCTCCGATGAGAGTGTCACGCTGGACCTACGGTATGTTGGCACTGTTATGTATCTGAATGCCATCACTGATCTGTCTCAACGCAGTGGCCAGCGCTTTGTCTTATCGAGGGATGAACTCCTCACTCTGCCCGAATTTGTCCTCCTCTCCCTCTTTCCGAACGGCATCCTCCCCGACTCTCACATGAACTTTCTCGAATCAGATGTTCACCCCGTCGATGTTAGTATGCCACGCAAGATCCATTCCCGCCAGGATACCAAATCCCCTGCATATTTGCGTTACCTCCTGCACAATCCCAATTTTCACACATCTGACTATATCATTTATCAATCACAGTACGATCCAGCATCATTACAATACATGTTAGACTTCTTCCGAAAGGTTGCACAATCCATTCCCAAACGAGCACCGTCCCCGTCAAGTGACTCAGAAGCTGTGGCGGTAGAGCCAATGCCCGGTTCTGCAAGAGATATGCTTGAAGACCGTGCCGGCATTATCGTCCTTCGAGAAGATCTAGACTACTATGTCATTCCGCCACGAGCCAATATCGAGGCACATGAGATGATTCAGATCAAACGAGCAGCTGGCAAAGCGCTTCTTAAGCAGGATGGCATCTTCTCTGGCCTACGGAAGAGCGATGAGAATGGATCGACGGAGCAGCATCTGATCGAGATGCTGACAGCAGGGTGAGTGCAGCACCGGCTCCGTCTGGCTTGAGAAATACTAACAACAATAGTGGCTTTGACCACGATGCTCGATGGGGTCATCGTGCTGGCGAGCCAAATAAGGCCTCTGTCTGCAGTATTGCGCTCGCGCGGCATAGAGACGACATCAAGGGTAGTACTCCTGCCCACGTCAACGCAGCGAGCATGGCACAGAAGCTGCTCTTGTTCTGGCGAAAGCCTGCACGAAGGTGTTGGTGGGAAGGTGTGCAGCTTCAAAACATCGAGGGCGTGGAGGGGAAGCTGAAGGTTTGGGTCCGCAGAGTGTGGACATTGGAGATGGTCAGTGACTAGTGATCTTGCGCAAGTCGTCATCCTGCTAACATATGTTTCTTTCAGAGTGTCATTGGTCTGCGGTAGCATACTGTGCTGGGTCCTTCCTGTTACGGCAGCTAAGTGTCAACATGGCGTTCTGAGCCAGGACAGGCTATCATCAGCGAAGATTACAGGGCATGGGTGGGCAGAGGTTTGGCATGAAGACAGGAGTTTCCGTGGAGGACAGCGGAAAAGTATGACGCGAAGCATAATCAGCGTTACAGGGCGAGTCTGGTGTTCCTGACCATGGGTACAGTTTGGTGGTGCTACATATCCTATGAACACGGCTTAGGGTAGTATCTACACACTTCGCAAGCGCATGCCTTATGACATGTCACTTAATAACTTCACTATTTGCTAGCTGTTAAGATGTTTCGACCATTGAAAACGTGGGCGACAAGTCGCGCGGGGCACTGGCATGTGGGACAGATTCCCAATGACTTAGTTTGAAAGTCTCTACATTATTTACCCATATCCTCTGTTCTTCTACATTCACAATACATCACCCCTTACACATCTACACATCATGTCTGGAAACGCCCCCGCCGCCAAATACAAGGTCTCTGACATCAGCTTGGCCGCTTTCGGTCGTCGTGAGATTGAGCTCTCCGAGATCGAGATGCCAGGTATGAAATAAGCAGAAAGATCATTCACCGGATGTCGAGCTTACAAGATTGCAGGTTTGATGTTGACCCGTGAGAAGTACCACAGCGACCAGCCTCTCAAGGGCGCCCGTATTGCAGGATGTCTTCACATGACCATCCAGACCGCAGTCCTCATCGAGACACTCACTGCGCTCGGTGCTGAGGTTACCTGGTCTTCTTGCAACATCTTCTCCACCCAGGACCACGCTGCTGCTGCCATTGCCGCATCCGGCGTTCCAGTGTACGTTCGAACGCTCAGTCGTCCAAGAAGCAAAACTAATGCCACAACAGCTTCGCCTGGAAGGGTGAGACCGAGGAGGAGTACGAGTGGTGCCTCGAGCAACAGCTCAACGCTTTCAAGGATGGCAAGAAGCTTAACCTCATCCTCGACGACGGTGGTGACTTGACCGCCCTCGTCCACAAGAAATACCCCGAGATGCTCAAGGACTGCTACGGTGTCTCCGAGGAGACCACCACTGGTGTTCACCACCTTTACCGCATGCTCAAGAACAAGGAACACGGTCTCCTCTGCCCTGCCATCAACGTCAACGACTCCGTCACCAAGTCCAAGTTCGACAACTTGTACGGATGCAGAGAATCGCTCATTGACGGAATTAAGCGTGCCACCGATGTCATGATTGCTGGTAAGATTGCCGTTGTCGCTGGATACGGTGATGTAGGAAAGGGTTGTGTTGCCGCTCTTCACGGCATGGGTGCCCGCGTCATGGTCACCGAGATTGACCCTATCAATGCCCTTCAGGCTGCCGTCTCCGGGTACCAGGTTGTCACCATGGAGGAGGCTGCTTCGATCGCTCAGATCTTTGTTACGACCACTGGATGCCGTGACATTATCACTGGCAAGCACTTCAGCGAGATGAGGAACGACGCCATCGTTTGCAGTATGTATCATCTCGAAAAGTATATCTTGCATATAAGCTAACCAAACTTTCTAGACATCGGTCATTTCGACATTGAGATCGACGTTGCGTGGCTCAAGAAGAACGCTAAAGCTGTCCAGAACATCAAGCCTCAGGTTGACCGCTTCGAGATGCCCAGCGGCCGCCACATCATCCTCCTCGCCGAGGGTCGTCTCGTCAACCTTGGATGTGCCACTGGTCACTCTTCATTCGTCATGTCCTGCTCCTTCACCAACCAGGTCCTTGCCCAGATCATGTTGTACAAGGCCGAGGACGAGGCTTTCAGCAAAAAGTACATCGAGTTCGGCACCACCGGCAAGCTCGACATTGGCGTCTACACTCTCCCTAAGATCTTGGACGAGCAGGTCGCTCTTCTTCACTTGGAGCACGTCAACGCTCACCTGAGCAAGATGAGCGATGTGCAGGCCGATTACATGGGTCTCCCCAAGGAGGGACCCTTCAAGAGCGAGAACTACAGATACTAGAGTGCTAGCATTCACGGATACTGGCGTATAAAAGTAATTCAACATGACTAACGAATAAACATCAACGGGCGAAAAACGGGAAACTTGGCGGAAGAGATCAGAAAAAGTTGGCCATTTGATCTTCAACATCATCGATTTGCATTGGAGGCAAGAAAAGGCCTGGCGTTGAGGGTGGTTTTGACAAGGAACAAAAGAGTTTTATACCCACTTTCAACAGTAGAGGGCGTGCTGCACTTCAACAAGTAGCAGGGCCCTTCAAGGGTTGTGTATTGTAGATAACAAGTCGCATATACAATAGTAGTAGTAGATTGAGCATCATCAGAATCTTTGTATATCGTGACCATGACTACTTCATCAAGTACCTATGCTTCGACATCGTCAGTGACGAAAGCACATGCATGAGCCCAATAAAGCTCGACCCAAATCAGGGTCCAGATGATGTTCGATGTCGTTGCTAGGGAAGCTTCCTCCATCGGCAACACTAAGCCCTGAGGCCGCTCCTCTGCTGCTGCGTTGGCGGGAGTGGTGAGGACTCCATCTTGCGACTCGACGTGTAGCATGCTAGTCTCTCTATTCAACATCTTCAGGTGTCGCTGAAATCCCTCCTTGTACCAGTACATAACGAGCGAACAACAACACTCTATTTACAGCCAAGACATTCAGCACGAGCACATCCCAGGCCGCACAATGCATACCTCCGGATCCTTTTTCCTCCTCCTTTCCGGATTCTCGTATCCTCCTCCTACTTCTGCAGCTCTGTACTCCGGTTTCAATGACGCACCGCAGCAGGCATTCCTGCCTGCGCTACTTCCAGCACAGTCACCAGGCGAGCCATGGCTGGGCCAGGCAGATCTAGCGAGGAATACCACGGTCTGGGATTCAATGGAAGAGAGGATTGAGGATGCTGGAGCACGAGCACAAGCACGAGCGTCTTCATGCTCGAGTCCCCTGACTGGTATCGTCACGGACGCCATACCTCCGCGGTCGTCCTCCTCTCCAGCTCCTTCACCATCGTCCTCCTCTCCAGCTTCCTCCCCACCACCACCACCGCCCTCCCAAACACCCCCGACCCTCCAAAAACGCCAGGCAACCCTCACCACCACCATCAGCACCACTCCCACGACCTCTGTCTCCATCTCCAACGGCGGCTGTCCAACAACCTACTCCGCCTGCACCGATGGCAACCTCGGCTGGTGCTGCCCACACACTGCAGCGTGTAGTAGAGACTATCTGGGAAATGTGGGATGTTGCAACTATGGGGCCGTGTGTACGGGGACGATTGGGGCGGGGAATACACAGAGCACGCAGACGCAGCAGACGGGGAGTGCTGTGGTGACGACGACGGTAGTGACAGGGACACAAGGGGGAGGCGCGGCG
>Ga0268250_10000849_pt1 | contig 13800 bp, 14 predicted proteins | sample AgamicAsSfe_FD_200448 | JGI IMG/M metagenome (GOLD analysis project Ga0268250, IMG submission 200448) | Agave microbial communities from Guanajuato, Mexico - As.Sf.e (v2) (version 2) | ecosystem: Host-associated > Plants > Phyllosphere > Phylloplane/Leaf | place: Guanajuato, Mexico | collected... | reverse complement strand
CTCCCGCTGTCTATCTCCATTTTTGGTCGAACTTAACAACATGTTGTTTTCGCGTGCCAAAAATGAAAACATGACGCTGTTTCGTTGTCAGCATTGTTCGGGTGGGTCTTCCGAGGCTTCCGACCAAGGAAAGGGCCCACCAAAACGCGTCACGGCACGACTTCCGTGGTTTGTTTCTTGAGAAGAAGCATCCTTGCTATACCGACTTGATGAAACTCGATCACTTGGGCACGATTGCAAACCATCAAGACATGCTTAAGCCGCTCTCAAACGAACTGGCTGAAAGAGCGAAGCCTGTCAACCAGAGCGTCGCGTTCTTTGAATGATAAGAACCAAGCCATGCACGAGCGGAGCCTTGCGCAATATTCCATCAATAGGTGGTCACGCCTGGAATTTTAGGCAGGCCATCAGCAGCCCCGTCGGCTGAGACCACCACTCATGCGCTGCTTCCAGGTGGGGGTGACTGATAAAACTATAAAGGTGCATCGTATAAGCCAGTGTTGAGCGCCACAAGGATTCTTCCAGGAAGTCAGCTGGTTGTTCCTGCTGACACGCAGGATATAAAACACTTCACACCTCCATGAACCAGCAGTTGATGATGATTTCAGACTTGCACGATGAGCCACCATGGCTCCTCGAGACGCGATCGCTCTGCTAATCGCCGTGAGGCTCCTGACTTCAGAATACACAGATCTCGTTCGCACTCTGCAGCAGCGCGAGTTGAAGGCGCAGAAGCTCATGTGGGATTCGGTCAAAATCCAGACATCTCACCTCCACCGCGGATCTATGTTCAGGTGGCACCCACAGAACCTACCATCCCCACATCACTGCCCCCTGCTGAACCCAGAATAATTCCTCAGCATGAGAGAACAACCAGATATCCTACCAGAGACGATTACCATGATTCACGAAGAAAGTCGTATCGGCCGTCGAAGGACTACGCACACATCGAACGAGAGAACAGCCATGGTTATGTAGCGCCCCCAGCGCACGATGACAGTGGTCGAATGCCCAGTATACAGCAAAATTATCGACCTTCGCACCAGCGTCATGAGGCATATGCAACCTTTGCACATGTGCCAGATGCCTTATATACCTCGTCAGCTGAGCACAAACACCCCCGGACTAGTCATCGACGCCGAAATCGCATATCCAACAAGCCTCCAGGAGGTACTGGAGGTGGTGGTGATGGCGGCGATATCCAAACTTCAGCTGTCGAACCCGCCGAACCGGAGCCAGATACGCTCAACAAAATTATGATATGTGTGTTTCGGAACAGCAAACGTCAATTCGTGCAAAAGGAAGTCTGGATGATGAAGCCAGGTCATAGAGATGACATTTTCCTAGAACCATCTGAGCATCTTCGCAAAAGCGCCACCTTCTTGAAATCTCTCCGCTCTGACGCTGCATTCTTCAAGGAGATAAAATGGCGGTACAAGCACCAGTTACGTGGAACTTTCAGACAATATCTCAGCTTCAAGACAGTGAGCACGGTAAGGGTCCTGGCAGTAAGTCTTTTCGCACATTATACCTCCATCTGCCGTGCCTAACACCTACGGCCAGTTTGGCAACAATGTCTTTGGTCTCGCGGACATTCGTGAGAAAATCTTCTCCCCAGTCTTCATGCGCATCTACAACAACCCCCGCCGCTCTTTGATCGACCCTTCGGACCACCCTGAAGACCCAGGCCTCAAATACGATTCCTGGGTAAGCTGGTTCTGGCGAAAGCGGCGTGCGTTCGTGTTGGACAAGAAAGTAGACCTCGCTATTGAGCTTGTAGAAGCTTACGACCCAAATCGCGTTTTGGGTGGTATAGCTATTGCATTGACGATATACTTTGCACTTACGATTACTTGGTTGGCATTGGGAGGGGACCCTGGGTATGTGGCTGGAGTTATGTCGTTTGTGCTTTCTATTCTTGCTGGTAAGTGGTGTTGGAGTCTTTCTTCGCGGTCATTGCAGTGTGAAGTATGGGAAAGGCTAACACTTTCCAACAGTCTTGGTTGGATTGACTGGGTTGTACGATTGGCTAGATCTAGGACATATGGGTGGTGGTAAAGATTTTCTTGTTCTCGATGAGTATGAATTCGATCAGATCGAGAGGGATGGCTGGGGCGGGCCTTTCGGATAACAACTGCGATTGATAAGAGTCATTGTATACCGCCGGTACCAATATCTTGAGCCCCATGACTTCTCTCGCTGTCAGTCCCTGGAACGTTCAGGCTCAGACCAAGGCTGTGGCTGCTTAAAATCATGGCTCGTCTATTTCATTATCCTTTTATCTGTACCAGCAATATTGCACACTCGTCAGAATTATTAAATCAAGCACTGAGACACGTTTGTCATTTGTCTGGATATTGACCTTCGGTCCAAGATAGCGACCCCCAAAACTGATCGTGTTGCTGTGATGTTGAATAAGATCAGGGTTGCCCTGTCAGATATCGTTCTGACTTTTGTTCCACAACACAACAGTCACAACCAAAGCGATAAGTCTTCAGCTGAGTCTAGAAGACGAAAACGATGGTGTTTGGTATCATTGGTGGTCTTGATAGTCGTCGTCAGCCCTATCGAGCAAATCGGTTATGGTTACCGAAAGCTGAGGGCAAAGTTTGCCCTGCGAAAATCGACCTCGCTCCAACCAGCAATTGCCCCTCCGTCGAAACACAGCCACACTCTTGACATGTTCAACGGGCAGCGTACGCAGTGTGTCCACCAGAGGGCTCGGCAGATGTTCTGAGATGCACGAGAAGAGTTTGATAGGCCAGGCAGAGGAAGATGAATCGATTCGGCGGAGGATTTGCAATCTTCCGCCCTGCGAAACGTCGACTCAAGCCACCATGTTACACACCCTCAACCAGCTTCAGCCTTGAGGCGCCATCCAGGATTCACAACTTATAATCGATGGGCGTGCAGATCATCTTATAAGCATTTGACTCGTCACATAGTCGCTGATGAATCCGAGCTAGTAGGTGCCAACGACATGAGCTGGCGCAATGCCTTTCGCAAGGCTTGAGGTATGGTGAGAAAACGGGCTTGGCTTCAATCTTGGTACGCGCGGCCATGTCTTCTACTCGCGCTCAGTAGTATCAAATCGACCTCTTTATCCGATATCTAGCACTCGATGTCTGCAGTCTTCTCTTTCACCTCCCTCGAAGCTGGAGAGCCGCCGCATCATTGAGCTGGAGTTTTCTCAATATGCCGCAACTTCGACATGTCTTCCTATTGCTCCTTCCCTGGCTGGCTATAGCAAGCCCCTTACCTGAGGATCCTAATTCAGTACCGAAGACCGATGCCATTACGCACGCAAACCACATTTTCAATGCTGTGCACAGTTCGATGCGCCAGTTTGGCTCATCTTTGAACCACAATGGCATGTCTCTTTTCATCGCTACAGTTCCTAGAGATACGGAGTTATACCACGGAACATCATCGAAGGAACGCGTCAATGGCACACAATGGCTAGCTTTCGAGCCCGAGCATGCTTTAATCTTTGCTCGAGGTCGCCGGGGGCCTCCACCTGGACCACCTCCTGGTGAAGGCCATGCACCTCCTACTGGAATCGGGCAAGAGAAGCCCAAGGGACCGTACTTTCCTGATAAGACATCAGGTCACTCGAAGCCGGATACCGAAGATGCTGGAAAGGAGCACGATCACCCCGGTCATCGACCTAAGCGTCCTGGAGGCAAGGACCGCCCGCGCAAAGACCATGGTGACGAAGGCTGTCACAGACCATCTCGCAATGAGTCTCGTCCGGACGCTCCACACCATCATCCACCGCCGCCACATCACCAAGAGCCGCCTCGTCATGACCATGATAAGCCACCGCGTCGTTGCCCTCCCGGAGAGGGTCACCTTCCGTGTCCGGGGCCTCCAGGCGAAGGTCGTCGCGAACCGCCTCGCAGAGGTCCTCCTTTCGAGCATCATGGGCCTCCCGAACATCATGGACCTCCTTCTGACTGGTTTGAGCACCACGGAGAGGACCACGATGATCGTGGTCACCACAAGCACCACGGACCACCGCCTCATGAGATCGACGACGAGCACGATGATCCGCACCATGACCACCCTGAACACCACGGATTCCGCATACCTTCAGTCGGCTTTTGGGTACACCGCCTTGGAGACTTGTTGCGCAATCCCAAACGGCGCCATGTTCCTGCTGTCTCGCCCCGCGAGGCTCCTCAGCTTGAGAGTATTGAGAGCAGGGACGAACAGGAACCGCTGGTCTCAGATAGCCCTGAGGATCAATCTTCTGGTTATCTGCACACCTACCGTACGAAGCACAGTCTGCGTCTGCTCTACGTTGACGGCCAATCTGCTGCAAAGTCGAAGAAAGGCACTCTCGATACCCAGGATGTCTTACTCTTGGCAAACAGCATAGACCACGATTCTGGCATGTTTGGTGAAAGAGAGCGTGCAGCTCAGTTGTGCAAGTTAGCCAACGAAAGATGGAACAACCGTATCGATGGCATCCTACGCATGGAAGGTGGATTCGAGATCATCCTATGCGACTTTGCTGCCCATCTGGATGTTGTCAGCATAGCCAAGACCAATCCCAAGTCTGGCGGTGGGTTTGGTGGTGGCGGCGACAACGGCGATGGTTTCAGTTACTATCGTGCTGTTGCTGCTCGCTATCATGGTATCGGTGGTGGTCGTGTGGCTCTTGACTACGAGCATTTTGTCTCTACCTTCGCATACCCAGAAGCCGTCTTCTTTGACGACTCTGGTCGTCCGCGTATCAACAACGCATCCAGCACCATCGATGATGTTCGCATGGCCGTGGACAAGATGATCCTGCATAAGACAGAGAACACGGATGCTGTAAACTGGCAAGCCATCGCTGACATGGTCGTCGCACGCTACGCCGACCGTATCGAATATCTTGCTTCAGGCTCTCTCAGCACGCTCTCAGCATTACAAGCAGAAATCGAACGTGCGCTACGCCCATTCATCGACTACAGCGCTCGCAACTCGACTTCACAGATCGAACGCTGCGCCTCACAGTTCCTCCCCGACTCCACAACATCAACAGATGTGGCAGCTCAAGCGATACGCCAAGTGACGAATACTCTCTGTATAAGCTTGACAAGTGCATCCGAGGAGACAGACTACACCGCCGCTTTGAACCAGATCAAGCAGTTGAAGAGCTACCTCGCTTGGACAACATGGAAGCAATGTCGTGGTTGTGCAGCGGATGAGATTTGTTTCTTACCCATCTGGCCTGTGGGTACAGCAGAGGACTTTGAACAGCCAAAATGCAGGTCTGACGTTAGTCTTGCACCTGGCCATGGTGATGGAGATCGCTACTGGAACGACTTTGAGGGACCTGGCCGCCGGGGCCCGGGGCCCGGGGCCGAAAGCGCGTAGGGAGAAACGTGTATGAGGAGATTTCTGTTTAGTATATGGTTTACTGTTTTCTTTTTTTGTCTCATAACATTCTAGATACCCCCCTTTTAACTCTAATATACATGTCCTTTGTCTTCTTCTTTGCTTCTCACCCATGTGCTAAACTTTGTAACTCCAGCCCCTTTCACTCCTCTCTCCCATGAAGGTGTAGAACACAATCCTCACAATAGAAGGCACAGTGGTTTCTAGATCAAACATGGGATCCAAAGAGAGCTCTAAAGAATGCTATATCTCCATGGATTCGATCTCGTCCGTGAAAATATTGTGCATTTCGATAGGTAGCCGCGTTACGGGATGCTGTCCGCACGATATATACCGTGGGGTTAAAACAAAGCTTCAACAATTGGTTCTGTGGTGTAGTTGGTTATCACTTCTGTCTAACACACAGGCGGTCCCCGGTTCGAGCCCGGGCGGAATCATTGCTTTTGCTGTCCTCTGCATCGTTTTTTGGGTCTAGAAATGACCTTGGTATGGGCAATCGAAAGGGGTCTCGGAGTATTTTTCGAGATTTTCGGCAGGGGCACGTGGGAAAGCCGACGCCGAGTCGTCACGTGAAGCGACAAGCCGAGGGATCTTTTAACCGGACAATCACTCTCATAGCATTCGCAAATTGTCTAGACACATCTCTTCGTATCTATGAGCGAAAACGTATGGAGAAGACACGATGTCAAAGGCCGACTGAGATTCTGACTCTCTACAAAGCTGATAGCGAACCAGTCGCCGCACATTTGCGCATACAGATACGACGAACGCGCGGCGGCTACACACGCCTACAACCGCTTACTTCGTGTCGAGGACATCTGTGGTCTCGACCCTCCAAACATCTCCTCCACATACACCCGCAGACTCCGCGGCTCAAGTCTCTTTTGCTTCCGACCCGAATACCAATTCTTCCGCTCCGTGGACAGATTGTTCCGCACTCTTTCACACGCCCTTTATGCCAAGGTCTTATGCACCGTTGCCGACGGTGGCACGGTTGCAGACGTGAAGTTTTCGGGGGAGAGAAGCGGTTCGGGAGTGTGGGTGTGTGTGTTCTCGGTAGTGGAGAGGGATGTCTGTGGGACGGGTGTTTTGTGTCTGGCTGTTCGGAAATTTGAAAATTTGAGGTCGGGTGATATGGTACTGTCTGATATGGAGAGGTGGAGAGGTGCTGGCGAGAAGTTGATGACAGGTGTCACAGGCGATACAAAGATGATTGTTGGTGTGATATGCTAATGCTAGAGGAGGTGTTGGGCATCTTGGACGTGTTGCAATATGGAGATCGGAATGTGGAGGGCTGTTTTGTTCTCACCACGGACTGGCTGTAGCGAGACAGACGTCGGCCGACCTCTCTGGGAGTGGTATCCGTGCTCTAGTCCCGCTGGTAAATCTTTCAGGTGGTAAAGCACCGAGTGTCTTTGAACGTCAAAGATTATTCGTCGTGATTCTCGCAGTGAATCTCGCAGAGTTGTGAGGCTCAAACAACACCAAGCACTTCTCGGTCCGAAGATGCTTCATCGACTTACGCCACAACTTCGACCATTTCTCTACCATGAATTTTTCATATCGCGCGCGAAGATTTCCTTTCTCGCAGGCGGAGCATGCTCCACTTACCACCAACCTACGCCATATCTCTTTTCCAGGGACCAAGGCGAGATAGATGAAGAAACAGAGCCGCCTGCCTTGGCCTGCGTAGACAAAAATACAGATGACGATGTATACTCGTGCTTTGTAGCCGTGAGATGCCGAAGCGACATGTACCTGAGTACCTACAAACTCTGTTTTCCTGCATCGAAGACGCATCGAAGGATTTTGTCTTTTTTACTTAGAGGATGACGATGGCGTTTTGTTGCTTCCTGCAGACAGGGGTTGGGAATACAGTATTCGATCGTTGGGATGAAAATGAGAGTTTTCCTTCATGCCTCGATATATTTGACCGAGCGAGCATGTGTAACGGGATTGTCTGTCAACCGACCACTTTTCGGGTATACTGGTCGAAATCTCCCGATATTTTCCTGGAGCGACAAAACATGTGCTTTGGAGAGCCTGATGTTCGCTCCAGGTCACAACTCGCTCGTCTCTCGGAGAAAAGTGATCTTCGTGATAGGGTGAATGCAGAATTCTCTGATGTTTGGACGAGAAAGAAACGGAATGTGGATCTTCCCCAGGCGCCATCTCACCCCACACCCGGATCTTGCTCGTCCGGCGGTCAAGTGGAGACGAAAAGTGTATTTCGAGATCCTCCTCGCTTGCTGAAGAAGAATTTTGATATACGGCCCGATCAACCATGCTCATGTCTGTTTACTCAAGCATGACAACTTCGACAAGGCTTCCAATCCGCATCGTGTGAGTTCAGAGCAGCCGTCGTCTGGTTGATGTGTATGTAGAAAGCGAAGACCAGACCTTGTTGGTGCTGCGGTCTGGATATGATCTCCGCTACGCAGATGGGGAGTGTCTTTGGCGATCAACTGGCAACACACCCTGAGCTTTCGACTTTGATAGCAGTCGTATGTGTCCACGAGTAAGCGGAACGGTTAGAGTCGTGATAGAACATTCTTGCAATGGCCAGATTCAGGCAGACTCCAAGCATGCACAGTAAGGACCCACGCCGATGCTACCCATGTGACCTCTGGCACAGAGGTATTGTCAGGTCTCGAGGGCCTTGATGCACGAGCATTAGTGTAACTGCTCGCGAGTCGCGGGGCATATGGTTGGAGAGATCATAACAGAGTCCTTCGAGACTGGATTCTAGGCCGCTGCCCATGAATCGCCTTGCAAGTCGTCTCCACATTGCAGTTATGCTCTGTGGGTGACAGAGACGAATCTGACATTCTTTGGTGATGAGCAAGGCGATCTTTAGTCAATGCAGGCCTTGATCAACTCAGATGCATGACGCCGGTTGTTACAGACTGTTGTGTTTGAACTTCGAAGCCCTTGCAAGAGGATTGGATCAGCGCCTACCACTCGGTCTTCTCTGCGACTGTGAGTGGAAGGGCTACGTAGTGCCGAGAAATTACCCCGAGTCGTAAAAAACACCAATCGCGCACCTTCCCCGGCCTTTCTCGCAATCTTGACCAGAGCGCCGTGTGTCGGGCCGGCAGTAAAAATGCGGACGGATTACTACGGGTTCGTGTCGTTGGTGGTGGATGTGGGGGGGATGAGGCGATCCACCACGGTTTCCACGAAAGGCCGAGCAAGGTCTGACGGCTTCTGTATTTCTTGTCTGCTCCTCCCTCTGTTCTTCCTTTTTTCCTGCTCACAATTGTTTTCGTAACCGTCGCGCCGTCAATCAAGCACCAGCACACCATCAGAGCGCTTATCACATCAGCCTCTTTTTGCTTCTCCTGCCGTCAATCCCCAGATTCCCCACGTACTCGGCCGATCCAAACAAAACGACTCGCGTGCGCATATCAGCCCGTCCTTCCATCCGACCTCTGCCAATCACTTGGTCTTTAGCCGGCTCCCTTCACAGCCCTTTGCACGTTGGATCTTCCCCCCTCGGCTTAATTTTCTCCTACGCACGAGTCGTTATTCCCCAAGTCAGCCGAGAGCAGACCGGTCCCTGACAGCCGATCCTCCACCCACTCTCGATTCCTCTTGAGTCGTCATAGCCGACTCTTTTTCAGCCCTTTCAGCTTAAAGGCCAGCCCTCCCCTGGCTCTCTCTGCTCCACATTCCTCCACAAACTTTCTCCAGTTTATCAAGTCGACTTGCATTCTACACATCTACACACGCAATGGACTCTCACTCAAATCAACACTTCTACGCCCAGCAAAGACCTGCCTACCCTCAGTCTTCTTACAACCAATCAAACTTCACAAGCTCGGCCAGCCTGTCATCACTGGCTTCCATCAACACCAGCCCTGATCAGACCAACATGAGCTCTCGTCAGTCACCCACTCTGGTCTCTGCCGCGCCCGTGTCGTCGCCTTCAAGCCAGTCTCAGTTCTCGTTGCCACCTGCACAGAACAACTTCTACCAGCAAATGCCTCAGTTCCCTCAGCAACACCGCGGTAGCTTCTGCGAAGAGGAGAAGCCCAGAGGCCTGAACGACGCATCACCATTCTTGCAGGACTTCAGCCTTCTCGCCGAGGCTGCCAAGCGTGCCCAGATGGCTGTTATGATGAGAGACTTTGACGATCTCGAGATGTAATGCGAGTGTTTCTCACTCAGATGACTCGAAAGCATGCATTTTCAGTGCGTTATGGTTTACGAATGGATGATAAATGGGACGGAAGGCGTTTTCACGAATGGATGTGTTTTTAGTATGGCGTTGGTCGGCTCACGATGATTCACGGCTCGGCTGGAATGGGACTTTACTAGAGATTCCCCTATGGTTTTGTACAACAGCAGTTTAGCTCCTACAAGGACAAGACCTCGCAAGAGGCAGAATACAAGATATTCACGAAGCACTCTATCTATCCTGTTCAATCTCAGTGACGACCCTGCATGTTACTTCCCCAGGTTCGGCATGTCATGTTTGCCAAAGCGGCGATTGAGTTGGCTGGAAGCGGCAGCCTAGGCATCCATACCGTATTCTTAGCACGACAATCGTCATTGTGTCTCGAGTGTCGAGGCGGCATGACGAACATGGGGCAAATACGCTTGACAGCAGTAAAACACGAGGTTGACCTCGCAACACCAAGAAGACGGAAAGTGGGAAGAAAGATGGCGCATGCGCAGACTTGGTGTTTGCACGTTGGTGACGGTTGTTTCATGGCGGGCTGCCTGCAGCAGAGTCGGGCACAGTGTTTCGATCGGCTCAGTGATGACACGAGAAAAGACAGATCATGTACAGACAGGAGAGAAGCACAGTAAAGCGCTGGTGAACAAGACGATGGATATCTCAAGACTTGAAGTGATTGTTATGGTGTTGGGGAGACCGGGAAATTTGACTTGGGCGGGAGGCCGATCACCTAGGCTGTGCCTGGCCAAAGTCGCCTTTGAACCAATGGCAACGACCAGTCGTCGTTGCTGCACCCGTCGCTCCAGTCCAAGCGCGCAATCACGAACCGACAGAACCTTGACTGCCTGTTCAACCCATTTTTCCTCACTACAATCGTCGTCGTCGCGCCTTCCTCCAGGACTGCAATAATCCCGTCGCGTGCTGCTCTCTTTTGTGAACCGACCGTCGTCGCTCCTGCCTAATACCCGCATCCCGCCTTTGCACGTGTCGTCAAGCCGAAGCGCCATCTCACTCTTTCGTCGCCAACGCTTCCAATCTCTCTACTACAGAAACATTACGCCAACATCTTAATAATTACTCGCGCATCAATTGCGCTCGCGCCGAAACATGGCTTACAATAACAACAACCAATACTCGGGCTACGGCGGAAACCCTTACGGCGATGGAGACAACCCTTACGGCAACGAGGGCTACGGCCAGGCAAACCCCTACGGACAGTCGTATGGTGATGTGTGTATTTCTGAGCTTGTCGCAAGAACAAAGATACTGACCCGACACAGCAGCAGCCTCTCCAGCCTCCGGCACCCACTCGCCATGGAGAATCAAACTACTCGGCCATGACTCAGGACTCGCAATACAGCACAACGCAGGCTGCTGGTGTATCTGGTCAACATCCCGCTGGAGTGGTAGCCACTGGTACTCAGGCCCCAATGCAACAGGCAGCTCCCACGGTCCTCAGTAACCAGGACTTCTTGTCGCGCGTCGAGGCTGCCAAAGCCGATATTCGTCAATTGACCCAGTACATCTCCGAGATTGCCGCAGCTCACCAGCGCACTCTCAACAGCCCCGATGCCTCCTCCAACTCGGCTCTTGAGTCCATCATCACCCAGACGCAGGTTCTCAACACCTCCATCAAGGATCAGATCAAGTTTTTGGAGACAGACGCAGCCAGAAGCGGTCGCAACAACAACATCAAGAACAGTCAGGTCGGCCAGCTCAAGACGAGCTTCAAGAAGCAGCTCGAGGAGTACCGTAACGAGGAGGCTAGCTACGAGCGCCGATACCGTGAGCAAATCGCCCGCCAATATCGCATTGTCAACCCTGAGGCTACCGATGCCGAAGTCCAGGAGGCCTCCAACGCCGATTGGGGCAACGAGGGTGTTTTCCAGACTGCTGTACGTTCATCTCTTGCGCATCGTCAATCACATATGCTAACTTCGTCTCTAGCTCAAGACCAACCGCTCGGCCACTGCCAGCACCGTTCTTGGTGCTGTGCGCGCTCGCCACAACGACATTCAACAGATTGAGCGTACTCTGATCGAGCTCAACAAGCTCTTCGAGGATCTCGCCGAGGCCGTCGTTATTCAAGAGCCCATGATTCAACAAGCCGAGCAGCATACCGAGAACGTTAAGAAGGACACCGAAGCTGGTAATGTTCAACTTGATAAGGGCATCAAGAGTGCTCGTAACGCTCGCAAGCTGAAGTGGTGGTGCTTGCTCATTACTCTCCTCATCATCATCATTGTCGGTCTGGCTGTCGGTCTCACTCTTGGTCTGCGCAACAAGAACAACAACAACCCCGCATAAAGTCAGAACGCTCTGTAATTTCTTGCTTGGAACTCGCCCGGATGTTTTGGTCCTTCTTGTTTCGCTACATACTCTCGGATCTCTCCCCAACGCGAACGTGTCGACGGACAGAATGGGACAGGTTCACCACATGACTGCGCGTCCTCGTCTGGAAAGCTGATCAGTGGCCTCACGAGAAGCATCTCCGTCCACGCGGCTCACGGTGTATCACTCCAAAAAGAGGAGAAAACTCCTTGTCTTACACGCCCTTCTCTTCAACGACTCGACATTCCGGATATCATTTATTCTCTTCGTAACCATACTTAATTAACGAGGAGATATGATGATGTTTGTAATCGGCTCACATTTGTCTTGTTTGCGCTCTTGTTTCTTTCTCTGTTTTATGTAAATGTGTATTACTCCCCCCAAAGCAGCGCGAATATCAATCGGTCAATTAATTCCATTATTACACCTTCCTATAGTTTCATGTCCACATAACCCTTCATGTACAGTGGCATTCCAGGCAAGGCGCTATAAAGATGCACGATGGATCTCGATGATGGGATGTATTTTCGTCTTTTCTGCGGCTTTCTTGGGTACCATCTGTAGTCCCGACATCATTGTGCGTTGTTATAGTGTCCACAGATCGTAGGAAAAGCAGGTTGAGAGATGACAGATCTGGCACATCGAGAGTATGGTGATATAGGAGGTGTGATGTGACAATGCACAGTTCACATCAATGTGTAGACCTTGATCCGCAGAGAGCCGACAATCTCACCACTCTATGTGGATACCTCTGCTACGACGGATGGCTCGTATAAAGTGATGGCTGCTACTCCTCTAGAACAAGCCAATGAACAGCACAGCAGAGAAACGATGATGTGGGAAGGGGGTGATGAAGCAGATATTTTTTTTTGGTATTTGAGTTTTGTAACTAGAGACTAGAGTAAGAATATAGTAGACAGTAATGACAGTGGTGTTGGAGCGAAACGATAGAAAGCAAGATTGGGGAGAAGGGGAGAAGGCATAGAGGAGACGAGGCGAGTAGCATCATGGAAGATCCTTAGGGTGCCCGAAGAGAGAGAATCAAATCATCAGTGAGTGCAGGGTAAAAAAAAAAAGGAGTGTGAGCCAACAGGGGCGAGTAAAGGGAAGAGAAGCAGAAGAGTAAGGTCTCTAACACATCCAGAAACAGTACCATCCTCCCTTCTTGTCTCTCCTGCTAATGTCCTGCGAGTCCTCGTTGCCCGAAATCATTTGCCATCAGGCTCCTTCTTGCAGCGACCAGGGTTGTCAATGCAGAACTGAGAGTAGCAGTATGGGTGATGGGGGTGCTGCTTGCACCAAGACCTCTCGAAGTGGTGAGGATTTTCCTCTTCTTCCTCTTCCTGCTTTTCCTCCTTTTCCTTTTCCTCTTGCTCATACTCCTGCTCCTGCTCCTGCTCCTGCTCCTCTTCCCTCTCCTCCTCTTCCCTGTCGGGGTCTTGAGGGGTGCGCTTGCCCAAAGCATCTTGGCGTGCGATGAGGGTGGGACCAGAAGTGGCTACAGAGGTGGGAGAGGACTTGATATGGCACCATGAGGGCATCCTTTGGTTGCCGGGCTTGCAGTAGCCTGGGTAGTGCTCCTGGCAATACTCTGCGTTCTTCTCACAGAACAATTGACGGGCGGGATTGTCATCTTGGCGTGCGACAAGGGTGGTGCTGTCGGTAGGGAGAGAGGTGGAGAGAGTGGTGGGAGGATTTGGAGCATGACACCATTCTGGAACTGGAACAGTCTCGTTTCCAGCCTTGCAGTCCCCAGGGAAGTTCTCTAGGCAATACTGTACATTGTACTTGCAGAAAATTGGACGAATCCTCTCGGGAGGAGGGGGAGCACCACTGTTGACAGGGCCCTCGGTGGGAGGCTCGGTGGGAGGTTGCTCAACATGACACCATTCTGGAAG
>Ga0268250_10000848_pt1 | contig 13801 bp, 9 predicted proteins | sample AgamicAsSfe_FD_200448 | JGI IMG/M metagenome (GOLD analysis project Ga0268250, IMG submission 200448) | Agave microbial communities from Guanajuato, Mexico - As.Sf.e (v2) (version 2) | ecosystem: Host-associated > Plants > Phyllosphere > Phylloplane/Leaf | place: Guanajuato, Mexico | collected... | reverse complement strand
GCCTTAAAAATAACGTTTTTGTCTAAGTGGAGATACATACTTCTAGGCACATATACTGTCCAATGTCCCCAATCTCAACAGTAGAGAACAAGTTGCCCACTTTGATGTCGGTATGCTCGATATATCCTAGGACAAGACTGAACGATTGCATATAACTTAAGCTTGTATAAGGCGTCTGAGATCCCAGCTTTGCGCTAACATCTGATAACAAACCGTCGAGCTATGAGTTTTCCCACTCGTCCTATCACAGAAATGAAGCGACACTGACATGAGTTTCTCGCCATAGTCTGACTTGTTCTTTTTTTTTATGCTGTTGAGAATGTAGGTTGTCGCAAGACACCGATGACGTCACGACGTATCCTCCTCACATGTGAGAATGCCAGCCGGCGAATAACCCAAAACGTCACATCTGGTAATTACAAACATACGTGTATTACAATAGGAGAAAGTGGTTAAATGAAGTTTCCAGCTTCTTTCTTCTACACTCCGCCCAAAACAAAACCACTTCGACACCAACGCGTCTCTACAGATCTATAGCCTAACATGCAATCAATTCTTCACAAAGTCGTCGGACCCAAAGAGGTCCATCCGGAGAACCTCGACGGGCGAGTCGCTGTGGTTACTGGTGGCGCCCTTGGAATCGGGTACCGCTATATCTTCTCGACTGTTGAACTACCACTAATTTTCCCTGCAGCTACGAAGTTAGTCGCGCGCTTGCCCTCGCTGGCGTAAAAGTAATTATGGTAAATCGCAAAGAAGAACAAGGCTCCGAAGCAATCTCTAGCATCAAGAAAGAGAAGGCAGATGCTGACGTTGAATGGAAGCATTGTGACATGGGCAGCCTCAAGGAAGTCAAAGAAGTCTTCTCTGGGTTGCGCAATTCACTTGAGCGTCTCGATTTCCTCGTGCTTTCTGCTGGAATCAACACGTCAGTAACACTCACGTAACGAGATGCATGTAAGACATGAACTGACTTCGTACACAAAACTCCAGGAACCAATATGGTGAAGACGCTGATGGTATTGATCGTCACTTTGGCGTGAACTACCTAGGCCACTTTTATGTTTGCAACCAGCTATGGCCAGTGCTTCGGAAGACGGGAAAGATGGGGACCAAGCCGGCACCACGAGTCGTTTTCGAGTCAAGTGAGATGCATCGCACAGCGCCATCAGATGTGCACTTCGCAAGCATGGACGAGATTAACGATAGTTCCATGGATCCGACACGGCTGTACGGACGCACTAAGCTAGCCATGATCCTGTTTTCAAAGTTTGGTCTGCGGGACCGCGTTATCAAGCCCAACGGCGACAACGTATACGCTCTCGCCGTGCATCCAGGTGCAGTCAATACAGCTATGCAGCAGCAGTGGAAGGACGCATATCCGGGAATTACCGGCAAGCTACTGTCGAATGCAATGCTTTTTGCTGGTCGGGACGTTGAGCAGGGTTCATACAGTGCGCTTTGGGCATGCACATCGGACGAGATTGAGGAGAAGGACATGAATGGATTCTATTTCAGCGACCCCGTAAGATACATCTTTGGTTTTGATGCTTGTTGTCTACTGAACTTATCGACTGACGTATGATTACAGGGCCAACCAGGCAAAGAGACCTCTCAAGCCAGTGACGAGAATCTCGGTGCTGCACTGTGGGATTTGAGTGAGCGGATCATCAAAGATAAACTGGGTCAAGACGCGCTTGTAGACTGGGCTAAGAAGGAGTAGGACTGTGAGGCTAGCATGACAAGCGCAGGTTCAACTACGTTCATCTCAACATGTAATGAGTAATGATTAATACAACTACTACAACACTCAATATCCTATCGAAGCCTATGACAGTCTGATAACGCTGCTCATGTCACATGAGCTCTGATTCCAAAGCCTAAGAGACATGAGGCCAATTGCTCCTTTGAAACCATTGCGACTGTCCCCTAAAAAGGTCTGGCTGATTCGTCCGACCGTTGGCTAACGATGCCACTACGTCGCATAGCTCTTGATAGAACGCAGATTCCTGAATCTCCACATCTTCAAGCAGGACAGGATTATCATCAACGATCGTCACTATGACCTTCCGCAAATCCTTCGCACTCTCGGAAAGGTTTTCATAAACGAACAAGATTGCATCAATCATCTCTGGATGACTATGGTAATATTCGGCTGCCTCCTTGAATCTCCGGGTGCAGAGAGCTTGAAGATCAGGCACCAAATACTTGTCGGCTACTTCCCAGAGCTGAAGGTGTAGCAACATGTGGCGAGGTGTTGGTGTATGGTAGAGCGCGAAGCCTGAGCCCTTTGGTATGCTTGGAGCGACGCGTTGTCGTTTGTGGGACACATTGTCTGGCTGGATGTCGTCAAGAGTCGAAAGTGCCCGCTTGTTTGAGTTGCTTGGAGGTGGAACGCCAGAGTTCGGCGATGAGTGTGTAGAAAGAGCGATCGATACGCCACCACCACTGAGAGGGCCATATCTGTCTGTACTTTCGCGACATATGTATGGATTGATACCGCACGTTCTGATCCAGACCAAAGATTCTGAGTCCGTGTCGGGTTTCCAGGCAGCGGGATGGTAATTGGCGTTTTGAAGGAACTCAACCATCATGTCGACCATTGCAGGAGCATCATCATGAAGTGTTATCACACCTTCAGAAGCCTCTGTCCCAAACTGCGATGCGCTTCTAAAATACTCCGAGGCAGAAAAGATGATATCAAGGTATACCATATAGCTATTGGCGCCGGACTTGATCGTGAAATTAGGCGTCATGCTCCCGGGGGTGCAATCAAAAGGCGTGAGAGTTGAGGTCGAGGTCTGTCGAGTTGAGAGAAGGAAGGCAACGGAAACCACTCATTGGTAGAGAGGTTTTACTCTGTTCTTTCTGAAGTACTTTCACGTGCAACAAAGCCCTGAAAAACAGGTAGAACTCTCACTTTGCCCCGTGCAAACACTGTGATAGTCTTGTTTCCTGTCTTCCGCATGTAATTTTGTTCGTTCGAACAGGCGGTTATTATATTAGGCGATAGGTTGTGGTTACGGCACATCATAAACTGAAAGCCTAGGGTGACATCGTGGTAAACCAGCAAGTCCGTAATCGTGCTGTTTAATGGTTACTTGAAGCACGATCGAATCGGCTAGTGACACGAGCATCTTTTCGAGAACGATGTGATCTTGTGTAGACATCGCGGAATCAATGTAGTCCTGACTTCGATTCACGGCTGTGCTTTGAATCGTGATTCTTGGAGAGCAAGTAGACCTCACTTCGAGCGCCTTCTTCCGAAGCCCCAACTGGATTTTCTTGTCTTCTCCCGTGGAGGGTCTTTCTCCCGCATCTTTCTGAAAGCAATGATACCTTTTATCTCCTTCAACTGGTCCATGTTTCGATCTAGTATCGCCGTCTCATCCACCCCTTTGTCGAGTAGAAGGGTAACGAAGTCGACTTGTTTGTTCGCGAGAGCGTGATCGAGTACAGAAGCGGGTTCGGTATCTTTAGCGTGGATGTCCCCACCAAAGGCGAGTAGAATGTGGGCAAGCTCGACATTGCCGCGCATGGCTGCGAGATGAAGGGGGGCGCGTTGGTGGTCCCCCAGGATGTTGACAAGTGCACTCGGCTGTGGATGCTTCTCCAGCATTGTATTGACCTCTTCAATCAGAGCAGAACCATCCTCGCATCGCAATACTGTTTTGTGGAAATCTCTCCAATCTTCGCTTGGGTCTAAGGTAACGGGTGTTTGTGCTGAGAGTATGCTTTCATCATCGGCGTCCGATTGAGCTAGAATATCTTTCGAAGATAAGGAAGAGACGGAGGGACGCGATGAAGAAGTCGTGGTCGAGTCTCTACGGACCTGTACTGGCTCTAAGATGGTTTCCGCGTTCGAGAGCCACCTGCCGAGCACGGTGGAATCGTCTTCAACGGTTTGATCGTGGATCCTGTCTCGTGGAATAGGTGGCTGGTTGTGGTTGTCAGCGAGAGCTTTTCCATGACACCAGTTATCATTCAACTTACTGCTGCCGTAGATTCTGAAGTGCGGCGCATATAGGAGGTGAACTCGCTAAAACAGTATATTAGCAGTGTTAAAATCGAAGGTAGATTTGTACTAACAGTTGCGAACAGACTCCAGTGACTAGAACGATGTCCATCAGGCATTGTCGTATCTCATCGACCGCAACCTCGATATCTTTGGCCACCGTATTCATCTTGCGTTCCAAGTAGACTTTGTCGACAAAGCTCTCCGTACTCCGAGCTTTCAACTCTAGTATCCTGGGCTTGATCTCTCGAAATTTGTTGCGACATTGCGTGATCTTTCCACGTACAATAAGCGACTGCTCGCTATCGCTGTCATGCTCGGCTTCCTGGTATTTTGAGTTGAGGAAGCTGACCATTCTATGCAGGTCCGTTACTTTGCGGGAAAGCCGGTCGACTAGTTCGTCTACCTCCCGCACAGCGTCAATATAGGTCTTGCATCCTCTGACGACGGCAACTCCGAGCAGTGCGATGGTAATTATGCTTGAGACCGGCTCGGCCATCGTCGCTTCAGGTTCGTAAGTGCTATTGAGGTCTACTTTGAAGCGGATCGTCAAAAAAGCTTAGAGCAGGGCTATGGGGTTTCACAGGGATATTGCTAGATGTGCGTGCAGAAGTGCAACAAACGTTACATGTGTAGTATTGGCTTTACTTGAAGAATGCATATCGTAAGGAGGCTCAAGGATGGAGGAGAGGCTGAGCAGAACGCGTGGAGTCTGGCCGTGACCAGCAACGAACGGAGGGACGGGTAATGTGAGAAGCACACGTGTAAGAGGAGTTGACGTAAGTGTCAGGTATGAAATGGTCGGACGGGTCTATGCCGGATAAGGGTTGGGTTTGACGCGCCAAGAGCAAAGGGCGATCTCAGGCGTGCCTGGGGTAAGCGGGGAAGCTCGACAGTGCACTATTGCAGATTAAGCAGGCAGCCGCTTACGTGCCGTCTACCAGCTTACCCGCGACGGCAGGTATCGCCTGGTCCAGCGAGGATACGTAATGTCTCGGATCTCATGATCTGGGGATTCATCTCAGAGTCGCGCGAACCTGCGTTCACCTAGTTAGCTAGAGATGCAATGGGTATAACAGACGCTCTCGCAGTCGCGCATCCCTGTTAGGTAAACCACAAGGCAGTCTGCTGGAAAGAAGGCTGAAGGAAGAACAAGGTGTCACCAATAAAACTAAAGCCACAGTGTGATGCAATAGCTGACCTTCGTGCCGAATGCGGGTTGGTAGCGTCTGTTGATTGGCCATCGTCTTCTAGGCCTGCGCCGCCTAGGAAGGGGCAAGAGTGCACACCAAAAGTAAATGCAAGGCAACCAATCCGTGGAGAGTAAAGGGATCACAAGAACTCATACCTACTGCTCAGCCTCCCTTTGGAAATTGGATGTAGGCAGAATGACGGTGAAGGACCTCGACAATACATGTCGTATGGATGATCGGGCTCCATAGTTGGAAGCACCGGTCAGCCTTGTTGGTGTCAGCCTATTGCGGAAAATGGACATATATTGTTGAATCCGGCATGTCGTCGCACACCAAATTAGGCTTGTAGCAGCATACTCCGGTAGAGAGTCTATGCCCACCATGAGAGCAGTAGATTGTGCAAATACAGTTGGTAATCGAAGACTGGCGACAAATCGAGTACGCTCAACAGGCGCAAGACAGACGTATGTGCATGAATCAGCATATTTTGAGTGTGGCTGACAGTCTGTAGCATAGATAATCCGTTCTTGACATTCGATGATACAAAAGCCGATCTCAATACCGGAAGAACCGAGTTAGAAGAATACGTTTGGCAATTTGCGGCGTTAGCAGATCTCAAAGATCGGTACGAGTTGCTTCGATTCGGCGCTCGACTCGCTCGAGACAAGTTTGAGACTATCAGCAGATATGCGGACGAGCTCACAGGGCGGGAGAAGAAGCTTCTAGAGCAAGAGAAGGACAAGAGTACAGGATTTTGGAAGCAGTCCAAATTCTTGCGCGCGACGATCATGACGGCAAGTCTGGCAGGAATGATTCAGGGCTGGACGCAAAGCGTGAACAATGGCACTGCCTATGGCATGCCAGACGAGTTTAAGCTATGTGTTCGCAGAAACCATGGATGTCCTTCATCTGACCTCTGGACTTTTGGAATGCTGAATGCCGTACCCTTGCTTTCCGCGGGCCTCTTTGGCACACTTCTCGCAGATCCATTGCAAGAGAACTTCTTGGGGAGGCGAGGTAGTGTGATGCTCTCCTGTGCTATCACAATAGCCTCAACAATCGGTGCGTCGGTTACGCATAATGTAGGCCAGCTCGCAGCCTGTCGGGCTATCAATGGAATAGCTTTGGGCGCAAAAGCATCGATAGGTAAAAGAGAAGCATTGGCTTTGTTTGCGCCAAAGATACTGATGCTACGTAGTTCCTATATATGCGGCTGAAATATCGCCGGAACATATTCGGGGCGCAATTCTGGCGAACTGGCAATTGGCGGATGCAGCAGGTAGGTTCCCCTCTCAGGTACTCGAGCGGCATAGGATACTGATCCGTTAGGCATCTTTCTCGGGTTTCTTGCGAATTTGTTGGTCGTGGTTTACGTCAAAGATTCCGCATCCGCATGGCGCATCCTCACAAATACGGTGCTTATCCCCACGATCCCGTTGTTGGTCATGATCTACTTGATGCCGGAATCCCCTCGGTACTTGATGAAGCATGGAAATTACCGCAAAGCACTGGAGGCGTTTGAGCAGGTTCAAACCACGCAGTTGTTGGCAAGTCGCGATATCATGTATGCGCATGCACAACTGGATTTCGAAAGCCGACTGTTGAAGGGGGAAGTCAACCAACTTGGTAACCTGGCCGAACGTGTAGACATCAGCACGTCAAGCTTCGCCAGTGAGCCATCCTTAATAACACCAGATCGCGTGCAGCTCGAAACGGTCGTTTCGCAAGCGCCCATACCGCCAGGTGGACTTATCCAAGGTTCCAATACGGAAGCAACGAATGGAGGAACAACAATAGAGCCAGGTAATAGCCAGCATCAACACAGATCGCATACTGAGCAAAACGAAAATACCAACATCGAGCTTGCGGTTCTGAACAGAAGATGGAGCGATGTTACAAGCCTAAACCTCGATACTGAAGTCAAAGGAGCGAAGAAGAAGAGTAATCCCTACTCGTATAACATTGGTGTCAACGGTTATTACAAGCGTTTGAGAGAGCTGTGGTCCAACAAACGGTGTCGACGGGCACTGTTAAGCGCTTCGGTCTCCATGATCACTCAAACACTAACTGGCGTTAATACGATAGCGTTCCTCGGCACCATAGTTTGGAACAATGCCATTACAGACAAAAGCGACCAAATTGCCGCGATAATAGGTCTGGCCTTTGGAGCAGCAAACTATGTGTTTGGGCTACCAGCATATTGGTCCTCCGACCGATTAGGACGGTCGATTATGCTCTTGCTCGGCTTACCAAACATGGCCTGGTCAATTTTGGTGTTTGCCTTCCTTTTCAAGATCTCTGAGTCGGAGTCCGTCCGAACCCCATTGATTAGCATCTTCGCTGTCATTTTCGTCGCCTTTTATGCTCCGACGGCGGGTACGTCCCCGTTCTCGATTGCAGCAGAGGTCTTCCCTCTCGTGTCGAGAGAAGCCGGTATGGCTGTCTCCGTCGCTATTAATCTCTCGGGCGCTGGTATATTGGTCCTGGTTTTCCCGTTCTTGTTGAATAGTATTGGGCCGACCGCTGCATTCTCAATCTTTGCAGGCCTGAACTTGGTCGCCTTCGTGTTGGTGTACTTGTTTGTTCCAGAGACAAGGATGCGGACGTTGGAGGAGCTGCAGTATACGTTCGATTTGCCGACCGGATGGCATGTCGCGTATCGGCTGGGGTACATACGGCGGCATGTCTGGGAGAATTGGTGGAAGTATCTTGCTCGCAAAGAGGTTGACCCGCCTATCGCGTTCTATGCATGGGCACGAGAGACGTACAGAGAGATGGAAGGCGCCAGCTGAGTACTGAAGCGAGGTCCGCTGGAGAAGATTGTAGATGGGGCGCGGAAGCTTAGGGCTCGACACGACTCACTTTCGCCAAGCAAGTAACGTTTTGGTGATAGCGCGAGATTCTCTACAGAACATTCATTCTTGCCAAAGTACGAGTGATGTTGGGCTATTGTGGCATACACATGCAGCGAGCAATGCGTGAATACAAAATACTATCTTCCTAGCGGATTACTCGAGAGACGAGAGCAGTTTGCTCTGCAGAAAATTCACCTGAGTGCGTGCGTAAAGAACTTCCATGCAGGCGCGACATGAACACTGTCACGCTGTGCCATAGCTTTGCTCTGAAACGAGACAAGCTTGTACACGATCGGACCAAGATGCCTTGGTGATCGCTTAGCGGTAATTCCTAGATGCTGCTTACTTGATTTAGAAGGTTGCCGTGGATGTGCGGGGTTGTGTGTCAAGGTTACTGCATGACACCGCACTGCTTGACACCGCACTGCTAGCAGTCTTGTAGTGTTGGGTACGGATCGGGCCGAAAAGGGCTGCTAGTTGTGAAAGGTCAAGACTGCGGCTGCTTTGTACAAAGAACGAACGGGTTCACAGCTTCAAGACAATATAGGTGAGGTTTGTGTAGTAATTGTAGTTGCACAACTTAAAGGTGTAGCTAGCCTATGGTTGTAGCAATAATCTAACTGGCCATAGACTCACAATTGCTAAATGTTTGCAGCTACTATCGCATCTTGACGATGGCTCGGCTTGGTTCCTCTTGAAATAATCAGTCTGTGTCCATGTGTCAGAGGGAAAGACCTTACGTCTCATGATGTCCGCAACGACGATACCGTCTCTCACCATAAGAGGACAACCTACCCATAAGATTAGCAATAAGCACAGTGAAGAGCTACAGAGCACTCTACCAGAGATGGTGAGCGAGTAATCATCGCCATTCTTTTCTGCAACGACGCGATGTTCGTTATAGCGATTCTCGGGCTTAAACCATAATACCCTCTTCGGCCTGAGGCTCAAGTCCTCTACGAAATGTCTGCTAAGGATATGCCCTTCGGACATGAGACGGCTTTCGCGTAGTTCAAAAACGGCTGGTTCCGATCCACCCTCTACAAGTTTGCATGATTGGCCATCCCATTCATCCATCGGGCCATTGACCTTGGAGATGGGCCTGCCGTCTATTTCAATGATGAAGGTGCTTGGAAGGGAATCCATCGTACTGGATTAGAAGACACAAATTGATAGTGGAAGCAGCTGGAAGAGTGCAGAGAACCAAGAGAGATTGTGAGTGAGATGGTTTCTCAGGCTTGCCACTCATTACTTCGCCATATTTATACAGGTAAGTGTTATGAGGATCACCTGAGGCTATAGCATAAGCTATGCAGTATAATTGTTTTTGCACGCGCAGTTGACACCCATTCGCAATGGCGACAAAGTTTGGATGCTGCTGAAGGTACACCGCTATTATGCATGCAAATGCAATGTAGACTGAACGTATCAGTGCAGCAGTGACACTATCGCTAGAGGGGGGAGAGAGGAGGTTGCTGGTATTAGAGCAGCAGTCGACAACCAGGACAACCGGTGACGCCTGCGGCTTCCAGTGGTATAGTTTCTAAGTATGCCTAGGCAAAGCATAGAAAGCAGGCTGTTGCACCGATTATACTCTCTTGTTCGCTTCCAGCTCACGAGCGAATATGCCCGGACACTCAGATCAGGTGCCACCCCCACCCCCTCTTACACGGTACGGTCCGCCCCACCGTTTCAATGCACGTAAGACACCCCAAAAACCAAAAACGCCCTAGTCCTTCTTGGGTTCGTGCTTTCATCTACATCCACCATACAGATCTAACAGCAGGCTTGCAGTATGGCGACGCTTGAAGCGACGCCGATGACTGGCTCATGAGAGTACGTGTGAGTTGGCACGTTATGCTCTTATGTTCTACTGACGGTGTGCAAAACCATGCATAACCGCCAGACTGAGTCGCCTGTCCTCTGATCACTTCGCGGGTTGCGCAATCGCATCTATGAGTTGGCTGTCGGCGAAATATCATCGCTGAGTTGCGTTCGACCGAGCAGCCGGCAAAAGTATTGGTCTATCTCGCCTCCGCTAACGCTTCTGTGTTGGAGGAAGTGCAGAAGGCGTATTGTTCCTCAGTCTCGACGTGTTCTGTGTGGGAAGAACCAGGATGATGCAGAGGCGGTCAAACTGAGTTGGTGCGGTGATGCGACTATATAGCCGGAATCCCACCGGACCGACGTGGTGAGAGCTGATCGCTGCAGTCAAGCCGTGAGTTCCTGGCAATCACCGCATATTGCACTACTCATGAAGAGCCCTTGAGATAGCTAGGCTGACGATGGGGTAGCTCATGATACGATCGTGGGAACCATGCTCGACGATCTGCTCCCTAATGATCCCCTTCTTCCCTTTCCATTCCATTTCCCAGCCGCCAGCTCCCAACGCTGTCTTCTCTTTCGCCTTGATGTGTTCGAGCTCTTCAAACGTTATAGACGATGTTGACCCAGAGGCGGCATTGACAGCGTGCCAGAACAAGATATCCGAATGACTCCATGGTATATCATAGTCATCTTTGGCGTGTATCAACGTGATGTTGTAGCTCCGTCGTTTGTCGTTAACCTTGATGCTGTCTAACCGATGAATGAGTGCGGCGAGCTTCTCTTTGGAAGGGAACTTGGTAAGAATAAATCTATTGAGCAGTGCCATGAGCGGCGGAAAGACCGCGAGAGGAGAAAGGAGCGGAAGGGTGCGAGCGACTTTGTACGTCCGGGTCAGGGATTCTACATCGGCGAACGGCGCTACCAGTACAACTCCCGCCAGAACAATAGGGATAGGTTGTGAGGCTAGGTGATGTGTGAGCGATATTGCTACCGCAGTACCCATGGACTGAGCAAATACTACGATCCTCTCTGGTGGTATGCCTGCAGTGTCGGTCGCGAATTTGACCAATGTAAGGGCATCAGTAAGGAGGCCGGCTTCCGAAGGCCATCCCGTACTGGTGCCAAACCCGCGGTAGTCAATGGCAAGGACATGTACGTTGGTTGACGTCGCGCTCATGGCTCTGTAACTTTGTGGCCGCCACCCAGATCCCAGTGTGCCTGCCGCACCGTGGAGATAAATGACTAGTTGTGCAGTGGGGTCCTTAAGAAGCTGAAAAGAAAGTCGTTCTTCGACATTTGCGCAAAGTCCAACTGGCTCTCCACGAAGCTGGGCTTGGTGTTGGCGGTATGTTTCCAGTGGCAGGACGTGCCACGCGTGTAGAGTCTCGCCATCTGGGGTTTCGAGGTGAAATGGCGTAACTTGATTGCGAAGAAAACCCCATTGCTCGGGTATGTTTATGTCCTGACCCCAAGTTCGGATTACTCGATGCAAGAAGATGACGTGGTCTTGTAGTGTTGGGATAGTCAGAAGCGATACGAAGCCAAGATAGATTCCGATCAGGCCAGCGAAGATGCCGAGGAGAAATTTGAGTACGTTGGTAGCTAGATCCATGACTGGTCTATTCCGTGTTTGAAAAACACAGCTGCGACGAGTTTTCGAGATAGACCAGAGCGAAAACGATGTGGGGTTCAGGTGGAACGTGCTGAACACTTACATTCGAAGAATGCGACTGCGAGATACACCGAAGGACATCGGTGTCTTTACGGCATAGAGGGCTCAGCATGATAAGATAATGAAACGCCAAACTTTACGGCCACTTGAAGGCGTCATATTCAAACTTTTGGTTTTGAAGCGACCGGGCTGATCTGCTAGGACGTGTTCGCGATTACGATAGAAAGTGATGCCTGAAAATGTGGCGTTTCTGTGCTCCACGACATGCACGAACCACATACAAAGTAAACCAGTATCTGGTGTTGAGGACGCGTTGATCAGCTGCACGCGTCATGATTGTGATTTCCAGTCTAGCTCGATGAGGGAGCTGGGACCATTGCCGAGGTTTAGGCTGACAAGGAGATCAGCCTTACGGCGTAAATCGTGCGCATCATGTTCATCTTGTATTTGAAGCCCGGTAAACTTAAAAGCCTTGTATCACTCCGATTTCTGCAGCTGTCTAACGCCTTTCGTAATTCTTTCACGAGACATGATGAGGACTGTAGAGGGGTCAATATAGACATGAGGATGCATCATCCACGTGTCACCGGTGAAAGTTGAGGCCCGAATATGGTTTATTCGCTTTGGGACAGCAACCGCGTTCTTCGACAATAGATCGTGAGAGCATGCGGCGGAGCGCACAACTTCTCATATGCCTCTACCTCCGCGTCTGCCCGTAAGAATTGCATCGTCGTGCGAGATGACCGAAGAAAGAGCCATCTCATGTGCTGTTATTGGTACCTTCCATACCCACTAGCGTACTGCCTATACAGTCAGAATCCTCCGTAGAATCAATCCATCACTCTTATACTCCAACAATGACCTCTGCAAGCGGGCCAGAATCCACAGTGACCTCTAATGAGGAGCAGCTTCGTCAGGCTCGAGATAGACTTTTACGGCATGTGTCCCGCCCTGTTGTGCACGGCTACATTGGACCTCGTTCAACTAACATCTTACAGTGCCAAACGTAGAGGTAGTCGATTCACGAGCGAGTAAGCCCTTTCCCTAATGTAGGCACCACACTCGATCCAGTCTTGACTAACCGGCAACAGTGCGAGGAATATCGACAAGGAAGTAGAGCAGTTAGAGCTAAAGAAGCGATGCCTTCTCACAAAACGCCTGATGCTCCATGGCCAATACAACGATTGGTTGAACGACTTGGTACTACACCGTACTGTTATTCCGTACAGTAGGGCATGGAATCGTGCTTTCACTGCTCAGATGCATTCTCGCCTACCACGTGAAGTTCGCGACATGGTCTACGGCTATTTGTAGTACTTCGACCCTAAGAGAACGTCACTTCATGATGTTGGTACGCGGCGCTTGCGACAGCATCATGATTTTCAGTGTTCTCCCGGCGCCACCGATGTTATTCAGATACACGGTCTTTTGCTGGACCTGGCTCAAAATCTCTACCGGGGCAACAGCCATAACATCACTGAACTATGCGACAAGTCCGCTCTTCCGCATTGTATTTCCCCGGCCTACGTTGGTCTCGAGATGGCCAAAGAGATTGGGATGTCCTTCTATTACACTGTTAACCTTGCTGGTCTCCTGCAGTGCGGAGCGGAGTCCATTCGATCTGTCTTGAACAAAGACTGTTTCGATCTTGGCCTGCTAACGATAGACCTGGTTAGGACGTTGACTGTTCACTGTAAGATGGACCGATATCGTGCACCGCCACCATGTCGTAAGCCGGCTATCACTTGTCAGCATACCGCTTCGGAGATAGGTCATGTCCGCAAATCGGCGCTTGAGATGGACTTCGGCGCATTCTTCGACATCAAGAATAAGCAGGATTTCAAGCTACACATCATTCTCTACCAACGAAGCATTCGTATGGAGGTGCTAGCGGAGGTCATTGAGGCTCTTGCTAGCGTCGTGCAGCATCTCAAGCAACACGGTGCTTGCGTCACCGTATCATGGACCTACAGAGGACGTTTGGAGAAATACAACCGTCCGCCTCCTCGTCGAGGTCTGGTGGACCGAGATATTACTGACTTCTTCGACTTGCCTCGGTCATTGTGGGTTTACAACATGCGGAAGACATATAATGCGGTTTGTAATCACTGAGTACACACTACAAATAGGAACAATTGTCGCTAACTATTCCGCAGTCGCGGGGCTGGATACTACCTCGTCATTATCATGAATCTCATGAAGTTGATCCTCGGCTCGGTTCGCGCAATACTGATACATT
>Ga0268250_10000847_pt1 | contig 13803 bp, 9 predicted proteins | sample AgamicAsSfe_FD_200448 | JGI IMG/M metagenome (GOLD analysis project Ga0268250, IMG submission 200448) | Agave microbial communities from Guanajuato, Mexico - As.Sf.e (v2) (version 2) | ecosystem: Host-associated > Plants > Phyllosphere > Phylloplane/Leaf | place: Guanajuato, Mexico | collected... | reverse complement strand
CTACATTCACGATCCATCCTGACTGTGAGGACAACGACTACTTCTCTCACAAGACGATGCCAAACCGAAGCGATTCGCTTGCTTCTCTCCGACCGCAGCCGCTACGCATCAACACGACTAGTGCAGTGAATCGAACCAGTTCGATCAGAAGCCTGCACAGAAGCTTGACGTCCAACTTCTCCTTCCCATCAAGGCGCGCTTCATTCAGAGCTTCTAGCGCATCGAACAACGCTCTGAACAGTCCCAGCGAGCAGAATGCCGAGTCACCCGTCAACAAACGCTTCTCTGGTTATTCATTCGCTATCAGCGAAGAGGAAACCCTTGACTACTTCAACCCTCAACAACCAGAGCGCACACTGGTCGCTCCGTCTTACCATCTGCCTGAAGCCCGCACGCCTACTCTCGACGTATTCATGCTAGATACCTTTGCAGCACCAGAAGCACCTTCGACACCCTCGAGCTTCACATCTTCCATCATGTCGCCAGCCTCAGCGTCAAGCAATATGTGGGACAGCAGCCCGCACAGTGTGAGCAGCGACGATATGGACACGCCAAGCTGGTACGACCGCCGCAGCAGTGGCGCCCGAGTCTACAATATGGATCACGACAGTGTATGCAGCGACATCAACCGCAAGTCCAGCAGTGGCTCCAGCTGCAGCTGTTCTGGCACCGCAAGCCCAACTTCCGACCTTTCGACCTTGACTGCCTCTTCGGCAGCAGCCGCAACCGCGAAGATGTTTAGTTTCCATGCTCAGAGCCAGCAAGGCGCTGCGCAGATGCCTGCTTGGTGGGGTGTACCAGGCGATAGAACATCACCTCGTTCTTCCATCTCGTCATTCGCAAAGCAACAGGGTCAGTCGTTTGGAGTGTCGGTCCCTGAAGAGGTTCCCGAGGATGGTGTTATGGCGTTCAGAACATACAGTCACGAGTTTGTTGTGGAAAGAGGAGTAGAGAGCACTGTTGATATTTTTGATGCTATGCGCATGTTGAACTGATGGACTTTTGACATTCTTCGGAGCACTGGAACTACTAGATGGGGTGGTTGGAAAATTGGCTATTGGGCACTTTAACGAATTCACACGAGGGGCAGGCACCGCATACACAAAGTTTTGATACCACAATTGATTATTCTTTTTTTTCTTCCTCAATCTTCACGTCCAATTCCTTCTGTATCATATCGCGACTGAAGATCGTCTACATAATCAAATACTCATGATGATGATCAACAGACAATGGTCATCACCGACCAAAACTCCTCGGAAACAAAGAAATTCAGGGTCACCGTGCGTCATGGAAAAAGATCGACAAAGTGGTGAAGGCTTGTATCCAAGCCTCCCCCCACAGATCTTCGGAGGATTTCGTAGCGATCGACAGTGAGAAAAGCGCAGATACCTACTCTATGCAGCCATTGCATGTCGACTGCGTTCTACCGTATAGGTAAAGGCACATAACAATCTTCAGACCCTGAGAAGATTGGTAAAGGAGGTGTCGAGCTCGTCATGCTATGACACCTGTGGCCATTACCTTTTTTCGCTCCTTTGGTCGTGACGTTTGATCCGCTGTTTCGCTAAACAGGACAGGGCAAGATGTGATGGGCAGTGGGACTTGTAGATCTATGGTAAGTGGCACATCCTCTTTTTGATCAAGGTGCTGACCGTTATAAGACCCTGAGGGTGTTGGGTCCTGCTATGACAGCTGTGGCTGTTGCAATTTCTCGTTGCAAGATGACTCGGGATGCGTTTGTCAAAGCTGATCGTCTTCGAGCAAGCACTCTTTTGGGACCATACCGCTATGCAACGAAAAGGGATGAAGATAAGCAGGGGCTGAGCTGGTGGGTCGGTCTGAGATGGGCAATGGGTGGTACGGATGGGCGCACCGAGTCACGCGAAGAAAAGGTTTGAGTAAGCAGAGTTGAGTCAAGTTAATCTATCTCCGAATGCTTTGCTCTTCGCTACAACTCGAGAGAAAAGAACGCAAGGACCTGCAGGCCCCTCCTGCCTCCTCAAAAAAGATTATGACAATGTTTTCCTCGCATCTCCCCGTAGTGCCTTCCCTTTCTTCGAACATAGCAACCAAACCTCGTCTCTCGTGAAGAAGTAGAATGAAATCTCCAAAACGCCTTGTTCCTAGCCGTAGCTTAAAAGAACCCCCTCTCTGGAAATGAAAAACACCATGAACGCCTCAAGAATGGAGAGCAATCCACCCTGAAAGAATCTTGCGACTACCACTTACGCCTTCTTTGGGCTCTGCGTCTTGCATTCGCCTTGTCCTTTCTCTCCCTCTCAGCTCTTTCCTCTTCAGTCTGTTGTACCTCTGCTGGGGCATTTTCTTCTTCGGTTGATGTGGTGCTGTTTTCTTCTGCGCGCTTGATACGTGCGGATATTCTCCTCTTGCTTTTGGCGTTGTCATCTGCTTCAACGGAAGCGTTGGGTTTGTCGCAGAGGACAGCGACTTGCTCTTCGTCTAGGTCGGTGAGTTCCTCGGACATGGCGTCGCGACCAGACCATCGTTCCTCGTGTACTGTCGTGCCGTCAATGTCGAAGAGTTCGAGATACCATGGCACTCCACCCTGAGCCCATGGGTCGTGTGGAACGACAACAGGCGGTGCAGGCTCTTGATAACGAGGCTCAGTGACCACATCAATGTTGTTGTTAGCAACACTTGATGTGGAGTTTGGTGGTGACAAAGGCTGAATCGGTCTGAATACAGTTCCCTTGGTAGGCACAGCTTTCGCTTCGACCGAACTGTGGGCAGTACCATTGATCTCAACGTCTGGCTCGCCCTCAGCATCATCGTCGTCATCATCCAGCATCTCAACGTCCTCGTCGGGGCCATTGTTGGCGTGGTTGGGAGACGCGCCTGCGAGTACAGAAACGCTTGTATCTGGTGAGATGTCATCGTCGTTCTCTGTGGTTGGGATGGCACCGTTTGTCTGGATCGAGTCTTCAAGCAGCGCATCAAATTCTGCCCATCGCGGATCTTCATCCATCGGGATATCTTTGAGTTCCGATTCTCGCAATGTTGCTTTCTCCAGAAGATCCCTGACCGGCTTGATAATTCGTTTCCGGATCTTCTTGAGTTCCTTTTGTTCGGGTGTCAACGCCCTATGTTCTAGAGTGTCCACAGGTTCGTCAAACTGATGTTGCGTATCGGTTGCATCATCAAGTTCGGTGATTCTCTTATCAGGTCTTGTGTTGTCGCTAGATAGCACCGTCAAGATATCTTGAGAGAATTCCGCGACTGAGATGTAATGACTTTCAAACAGTTTTCGCTCGAGTTCCTCGAACCCTTCTTTGAAGAAGCCGCTCTTTTCGTCAAGTCTGTGAAACGTTAGTCTATTGCGTACGATATAGACATGCTCTGTACTTACTTCTGTGCTCGTTGCAAGATTGGACGAAGAAGAGGAATGATCGGGAAGTAGACATTGTCAATGAGACTCCTGAGGACCTCAGTGGTGTCGATAAGGCTGAGCTCTTCACGTTGGCGAATGCTAGAAACGAGGGTCTCGAGCCTATCGACGTCTTCCTGAAGAATATCACCAAACTCGATCCTTCTGAGCAAGCGCGGTCTGCCAGCAGCGCCCATGCCCGAGAAGTTGCGACGAGTGATCTCCATAGGAGTGAATGATTCGAGCGATAATTGGAGACGCTTCAACAAAGCAGCACCTTTGCGAGCTTCCCTCTTCAGTGTCCAATACTTGCAGGCCTCAGTAACAAACTCCTTACGCTTTCTAAGCGCGAATCTTCCAAGTGAATTGTCCACTGTATTGAAAACAACAGCAGGTACCACAGGTGCACCCGATGGCAAACGCCATCCGGCCTTCTGGGGCTGGGCCTTCTTGCGCTTGTTTGCAGCAACAACGATAGTATCGTCAACGTGGCCCAGCTCATCTGTGTTGTCGGCAGATGTTTCCGGCTGGTCTGCGGGGGTAGTGTTGACTCCAGTGCTCGAACTGTCTGCCCACTTTCTGTTTTTCATCGTGTGTCTGTAGTAGCGCTTTGTTTCTGCAACAGCAGTGTCGACGTCATGCTCGTTGCGCCAATCTTGAGGAACATGCTTGTCGCAGAAAGCCTTGAGGACCGAAGCGTCTATGCCCCCAGAGTGGGTAGATTTCATTCTGAGAAACAGTTTGGCTCTTCTTGCACATGTGACGTGGAATGCCGAGTAACAGGCCTTATTACCACATTGGATACAAGCGCCCATGTTCTGTTGGCAAAGGTAACATTTGAGTCTCCAGCGACTTTGAGGAACCTTTTCGACGTCGGTGATGGGCTCCATGAAGGTCATGTTGGCAATAGTGATTTCTGGGATCCAAAGGGCGCAAAGCAGATGGGACCAGCGCATCGTGTTAGTTTGCTTGAAGGCACCGTCTACGTTGGGGCAAAAGACACAAGTCGGTGTTCCACGGCCAATCTCCTTGCATTTCCGACAGAACCATTGGCCCTCGGGAATGAAAGGCACACCATAACATTCTTGGTGAACTGCCAAGTCACAGCCGTCACAGAAGATGATGGCATTGGCGTTCTCACAATCACCGTCGTCGCATACAGCACACTTAGTATCAGGTTCATCGGCCGGTCCGCTGGGCTCTCCATTGACTGCTGCGGCCGAGCTTGAACGGGGCCGTGTGATCTGGGCATGTCTCGGGTTCGGCTTGGGGATCTTTTTCTCCAGGGCGTAGTATTCTCTTTCGATCTGGGTCATGGTGATCTCGAACAAGGCGGGCTTAATTGGCTCAGCTTGCTCTTCTTTGCGATGAGCGTTGTGAATTTCCAACCACCGCTCGTCCTGTTCGTCCATGTCGTACTCGACGTTGAAGACGACAGGCGCGCGAGCTTCTTCGACCTTGTCAGACTTGACAACAAGACCGGAGATGCTGTCGTCGTCGTATGGGCCTTCGACGTGACGAATAAGAGTGTATTTGGGTATGTCAAAGCGATCCCCCTCTTGGTAACCAACATGGGCCATAGACTTGTCGACATAATTCCTTTGGTTTGAACCGTGCTGCTCATACTGAGCGAAGGTATCGATATTGCGGTATGCTGGCTTGGGTAGATTGAGGCGTTCCTTGGGGTTGTGTGTGGGTAGAGGCAAGATACGAGGCGCAGGAGGAGAACCAAGACCTGAGAGCATACTTTCGGGTCGCTTCGGTGGTCGACCAGGCTTGCGCTTGATAGGGGTCTCCATGGGTACGAACGAGGCTAGTGGGGGAGGCACATCGCTTTCGACTATGAGTGTGTCAAGGTTCCTCCCGTCGACGTGATCGGCTGAGAACACAGTGAGACCTTGTTCAATGTCGAGGTTTGGGTGAAACTCTTCCCAGCTTCTTTCTTCTCGTGGCTTGTATCCATCGCTGGCTTGGCTTGCGGCGGCTGCAGCTGCGGCGCTGCTGTAACGAGGTCGGGGGGTTGCAGTCGTTCGGCGGTCGCGGTTGCGATCTCGGTCTCTGCGCGGACGGGTAGATGGAGGAGGGCGGCGCGAAGATCTTGGACTCGACATGTCCTCATCATTGTCGTCTCCGGTCATGTCAGATCGGTGTCGGCGGACAGAAGAAGGAGGTCCGGTTGTTTCGTTGCCTTCTTCGTCGATCCAGCGTCCACCACCTCCAGGACCACCGGGAACGTATCTGCGTCGTTTTGAAGGAGGCTCAGAATCCAGGATCTGCGAGGATGCAGTGCGCGGTCGTGCAGGGGTGCGCGTGGGCCGGCGAGGAGACGATTCGGGGGCAGCCATCTTTATTCGACGCGGCAGTTGCGGCACTGCAAAGAGCTTGTTTGTTGTCGCATGAATCTCAGGATGCCAGCAAACGCGTCCGCTTGATCAGAAGACAGCGACAGCGCTCTGTTTGATGCTCTGGGATGCTCGTCGTTGACCGTACGTCGCGTACTGCCAAGCCTGAGGTTCAGCAACGACATGGGGAAGGCGCGTCCAGGTCCGTTAATTCCGTCCGTGCATCGACACGGGCAACCCTGCTCATTCTCGAAAGCACGACTTCTGACACGCTCTGCCCATATCAAGATGGCGCAATTCAGGCACATGCATCTTTTAAATCCCACTCCCTCGCTCCGTCACTCTTTTTGATTAATCAAGAATATCAACACCTCAATATTACATGCGAAGCTCACAAAAACCGATATTTGCTTCGTAAACTTCTTTTTTTTGGCTTTGCATTGAGGCATATCGCGGAAATCATTATTCTACCATGTATGCGATCACGGGAGAGGACGTAGCTCGAGCAGCCTCGTGGCTGCTCGGGTGGTCATACTTTACATCGTGGTCGTTGTCGTTCTACCCACAACCGCTTCGCTGCTGGAAGTACCGCTCAACTCGTGGTATAACGGTCGACTTCCCTCTACTGAATATTGTTGGATTTACCAGTTACTTCGTCTCGACGACAGCCTTCCTCTTTGCCCCAAAGATTCGTCAACAGTATGCTATTCGACACCCTTCTGCTCCCGAACCCACAGTCCGCTTCAACGACCTGATCTTTGCTCTACATGGCACTATCATCTGCTTCCTGTTCTACAGCCAATTCTACCCGAGACTTTGGAATTTTGAAGTTGTCAAAGGTCAACGAGCCAGTGCCGGCGCTCTTGGTATTTTCTATGGTAGCATCATTGGTGTCTCTATCACTGCATTGCTGGTATCGTTGTTCAAAAGTGGAAGAGACACTCCCGATTCTTGGGCAGAGATTGATATCGTGCGTAAAATCTCATATTCGTTGCAAAAAACACTCTTTGAGACTGATGAACCACCCAGATATACGCATTCTCTTACGTCAAACTTATTATTACTCTCAGCAAATACGCTCCTCAAGCATGGTACGCAGCGTGTGGCACCGAGGTCTTTTTCGATTCTGACCCTGTTTTGCAGGTACAACTATAAAATCAAGTCGACAGCGGGTTGGGCTATCGATATGATCTGGTGTGACTTTATTGGAGGTATTTTGTCTTTACTCCAGCTGGCCATCGACAGCGCCTTGGAAGCCGATTGGAGTGGCATAACTGGAAACCCAGCCAAGCTCTTCCTTGCTGTCTTTAGTCTTTGCTTTGACACGATCTTTTTCGTACAGCACTACATCTTGTACAAGGGTAAGGCATTACCGAAAGAGGATGAGGAACAGGCTCTCCTTGCGGAATAACCGAGCGGCTCAGAAGTTGCAGACGACTAGTGGAAGAAGGGTCGCTGGTGGTTGGAGGTTGACCAGCAGAAGTTCATAGAAAGCCGGTCTGCAGTAGAGCATTGTTGTATAGCTACTGCTGGGCCTCAGCATCTTGTATAGTGGAAGCGAGCACGATGTTATCACACGACAAGCCACTCGGCCGACAAAAGTTGAGCCTTACAGAACTTTACCGAATCGTGATCTGACCCGAAAATCTACACTCGTTCAAGAGGTGGAAGCAAAAGGTTTACCACGCATTTGGAAAAGCATCGTTTAGCGTGTTTACCAACGCGCTTTGGCCGCTGTGCATGCATCATGCACGAGAGATCTCGAGAAGATCGATCAGATCTTGGCTGGAAAGGCTTCGCCTAATCAATTCTCAACAACAACACATTGATGCTCTCATTATTCTTCGGCAGAGGATATACACGTCGTTAAGCCGACTAGGATGCTTGACCACAAAACACAAAACGATGCATGTCTTTAGCTTTACCTGTTGCTGTAAAGGGTCGCTATGCTTTCGGGAGTCGGAATCCGATCTAGCAAAAGAAGGTTTGGGTAATGCAAATCGAGCCAAACAACGGCACCTAGATAGCACCGCATGCTGGTCTCGGCACCTGGGGAAGTGACCTCGAGTATGACGATGACGACCCTATGGTTTGCGCCAGGAACACAATAGGATGTTTGGTCCATAATCGAGGTGCATAGATAGTCGAGGATGGCCGGTCGCGTTTGCTCGAGCCATCGGTTTCGAGCTCGTGAGATTTGTCGCTGTAAACAAGACCAGACTGGCAGGCAGCAAAGATGAGTCCTCCTATATTCGCTTCACTGAGGAAGGTGCGTATCAGCAGACTCACTTTAGGGAAACTCCTCTAATCCTTGTGCAGCATCGGATTCTGAACAAAAGGCGTTCAGCAGATTCTCAAAGCACAACGAGAACCTCGCGGCCATCCTCAGTAGAAACTACCATCAGAGTGCCGAGTTCGAAAACAACGGACATGGTGGAGAGCCTGAATTCATCGGATGCCGAGCAGGCTGGTCTCGAGCCGTTAGTTGAGGATTTCCACACTCGATACCTGCAGCCCACGTCGCCCGACAGACCGCTTCCTGCACGTCTTCCCATTCCCATTCGAGTATCTGCACCAGATGGACACCTGCCAAGCTCGCCCACCTTCGATGGAGACTACTCGGACGACAGCGAAGATCAAGCCCCGCCAGACATTTCCAGACGTCTGAGCGCTTCGCGCGCGAAGATGATTGATATTCCAAGGGTCAATCCTTTACTGTCACCTGCACAACCACCCACCATCCCGAATCGTGGCGCGTCCAGACAGCAACACAAACCCAGGGACTCGGGTTCGTACACTGGAACATCTCACCCAACCACCCCTGATCGTGCATCCGTAGACATGGAGTACTTTCAGAAGAGCCGAAAGAGATTGTCAGTCGAATCGTCGGCACATTCGAAAGCGCCTTCGATTGCACCTTCCACTGCGCCTTCAGTATACACCTTACCTCCACTCCAAGCTCCCGGTCCTGTAGACGATGAGGTCGACCGCTTGCAACCTTTATTGGAAGACGACCCAGCCAATTTCGATCTCATAGCCGCACCACAAGAAGAAGTCAACGACACCTACCGACTGGACGAACACGCCGAACAACTTCTTTCGCGAGAACATCTGGAAGCAATATTCGCAGATCGCAAGACCTTGCTCAAGTTTACTGGTTTCCTCAACAGCCATCGGCCGCAGAGCATCCCTGTACTTGTTTTCTACATGGATGCCTTGAAAGCCCTGCGAGCCATCAAATATGCGAATGCTGTATCGAGAGCACTGCACCCTGTTTCTGGTCTCGATTTTACTTCAACGCCCCCTCAGATTACACAAAATGATGAACTGCAGAAAAAGGCCGATCAGGCCTTTGACCTACTTGTACGAGAAGACCTCCCGGCATATGTCACATGGACTTGGATCTCGATCGTGAGCACGAGTATACAGAGGAGAATCACTGGAACACTGGCTCCCCATCTTCGAGAAGCATCCGAAGGATTGGCCGAAGTGTTTTGCTTGACAGACCCATCCAGGAAGGACAATCCCATTGTGTTTGCCTCTGAAGAGTTTGCCCGCACCACGCAATATGGAATGGGTTATTCGATCGGTCGCAACTGTCGCTTTCTACAAGGCCCGAGAACTAACCCTCACTCGATACGCCGTTTAGCTGAAGCGTGCAAAGTACCGAGAGAACACAGCGAGATCTTTGTCAACTATCGACGCGACGGCAGCCCGTTCATCAATTTACTCATGACAGCACCACTATATGACTCTAAGGGTACATTGAGGTACTTCATTGGAGCTCAAGTCGATGTATCTGGACTGTTGAAGGAGATGACTGGCATGCAAGCACTGAAGAAGATGTTGAACCATGACGAGTACGAAGATGATCAACAACATCAAGATGACGAATTCCAGAGTCTGAGTGAGATGTTCAACACCACCGAGTTAGAAACGGTCAGACAGTGCGGAGGCCGGATGCACCGCGAGCAAATCGACGACGAGCGAGAGAACGGCGTACAACCACGACCACGCCTCCTGATCACGGATGAATCGTCAGAGGTTATCGCCAATTCAACTCAGATCACAAACGGTATGGCTTCTGGAACAAACGGAGTGCATAGGATCCCTGAGAACGGCAAGCTGGCAGGTGTATATGAGCATTACCTGCTTGTCCGTCCAGCACCGTCCTTACGTATCCTCTTCACCTCACCCTCCCTCCGCGTACCGGGAATCTTACAAAGCCCCTTCCTCTCTCGCATCGGCGGTTCTCCTCGCGTACGCTCTGAGCTCTCCCAAGCATTCACCGAAGGTCGCGGCGTGACAGCAAAGATCAGATGGTTGACACGCATCGAAGAAGATGGCGAAGACGAAGGCCGCAGTCGCTGGATCCACTGTACACCTCTACTGGGTCACGGCGGCGCAGTAGGAGTTTGGATGGTGGTTCTGGTCGACGAGGAAGGCAGTCATAGTAAACGACGATTCAGACCCGCGCCGCCGGTGAGTCAGGTCATTGGTGGCAAAGAGTACGACCCCAGAGCCATCGAGGAGAAGAAGGAGAGGGAAAGAGCGAGGATTGATATGATTGTTGATGGAGATAGCGACAGACCTGGCAGTAGTCTTGCCGGACGATCGAGGGTTGCGAGGGAGACGAGTGCGTTTAGTGGGTTTGGAGATACTGGGACTGATGATTCGTTCCAGATTCGATGATTGTTGAACAAGACAAGGAAAGGTGGTTGATGGGTCAGTTGCTAGAAAAGATGGATGTAGAGGTTACGATACCCCCGGAATTAATGCTATGTGTTATGATTTGGAAGAAAGAGTTTTTCAGTGGTACGATTTTGTAGATGGAAAGTGTATGATTTTGTAATATTGGTATCATGCAGAAGACTTTGACTTTACAATTTACTCCCACGCCATTCTTGTCAAAACGCCAGTGTACGCCATTGCCATCCCTAAGATGCTAGCAGCCAGAAACAAGAAAAAGAAGAATGACAGATGTTCTACTGCTCCGTCTGCAACACCATCTTCTCCCTCTCACTCCTCCTCTTGGTGTCGCCCCTACTGGAATGCTTCCTCTCATTCTCCTCTCTGCGTCTGATCGCCTTGAGCTCTTCACCCTTGATTTCACCCGCCTTCTTGACTTGTTTAGGCAAATGCCTGTGTCTGTGTATCCTCTTGATCTCAGGCATGTGCTTATATCTCTCCACAAGCGCTCTATCGTATTCAAGTTGCTGGCGCTGTCTTGCAGACTTCACTCCTTGACGCTCAGAAGCGCGAGCACGCCAGAGTCTGATGTTTCCGTCGTCGGAGCCACTGAGGATGTAATTGTTATCCGGGGTCCAGGCTGCGGAGAAAACGCGTTGCATGCGCTTGGTGTGGTAGACGTCTCTGCTGTGGCCGGTATTGCGGGACCACAAGCGCACGCTGCGGTCGTAACTGGCTGATACCAACTCTTCACCGGTAGGAGAGAATTCCACGTCCATTACTGCGGCTACGTGGTCTTTGAGGACGTTCAGTGCGCGCTTGAGGTTTCTCATGTCGAAAATGTAGATGTTGTGGTCTTCGTTTGCGACTGCTAGGTTGAAGGCTTCCATGGGGTTCCAGGAGATTGCGTTGGAGGCGAGGGTGAGCACTGATTTATGCAGGGGAGAGGAAGTGCGCATGTCGTAGAAGATTAGGGAGCGGTCGGTTGCGGTAGACGCCAAGATGGAGGTTTCGGTCTGGTTGAATTTGAGGGCGGTGATTGTGTCGATGCTGTTGGGCCATTGTAGCGTTTGCAGGGGAGCAGAGTTTGGTCGGTTCAGGTCGTAGATGCTGATTACTGAGGATGCAGCGGCGACAGCGGGTTCGGTACGGTGTTTTGTTATGGAGGTGAAGGCGGCGGGGCCAAGGTATGTTGATAGAGGAGCCGCGTTCGAGGCTTGGTTGTAAGGGTCGTACATCTTGATGCTGCGGTCGCTGCCACAGGACAAGAGTTTCTTGTCGTGTGTCCAGCACATGCCCTTGACGATATTCTCATGTGCTTGTGCCTGCCAGATTTCCTCTCTTGTGGTCAAGTCCCAGACTTTGACGACACCATCACCAGAACCCGAGGCGAATCTCTCGAGCGAGTTTGGGTCTTTGGCCATGGTGTAGACTCCATCGACGTGACCGCGGCCGAGTTGAGCCAGGAAGGGCTGAGCAAACATACGGTCCATCTTTGTCGCATTCAGGGCTCTGGTGTATTCGCGGGCGCGCTCGAAGGGGTGTAATGCTGGGTCCAGGTTGCGAGTCTGGCGCTGCACCGAGGTGCCAGGCGTCTGCTGCTGCGACGCAGTGCGAGTGAGGGCCTTTATTTTCTGAAAGCAGTCGCATGTTAGTCCAGAGTCTTCGTATCATATGACAGAAGAAAAAATCACATACCATGATGGAAGGCTGCACCGTCAAGATTCCACACTTGCACCGAATCTTCTTCTTTGCGTCGCTTCCCCCAAAAATTATCGCCTGCTTGCTTCCGAAGCTAAAGATCTAAACTCCGCATTTCTTGGCATCTTTCACATGCTCAGAGAACAGGGTCACTCTTTGGCAATTGCCTTTTCGAGCTTTCCACCAAGCACCACTATTGCTAATCATCCGCATCATCATCGTCACCACACGAGTGTTTGCGCCAAACACAACAACCATGTCTTCAGTACGGCCAATGACACCAGCAGACCTGCTGAAATTCAACCCTTGTAATTTGGATCATCTGACCGAAACCTACAACATCGGCTTCTACCTCGACTACTTTTCAAAATGGCCCGAACTGTGCATGGTCATTGAAGACCCCCATGGCTCGATAGAAGGATACAGTCAGCGATCCCTCCTCCTGATTTCTTCTGCTATTTCCACTAACATACACGCACAGTCCTCGGCAAACTCGAATCCTCCCCCTACGCCGCCCCAGTCACACCCTACGACCCCTCCTCAAACGCCTACACAAAACAATACCCCAACTACCTCCCCTGGCACGCCCACATAACCTGCCTGACAGTCTCCCCCTCCTCACGCCGCTTGGGTCATGCAACAGCCCTCTCCTCATCGCTAGAAACGATCGGCAACCGCGAAAACGCGTGGTTTGTCGATTTGTTCGTCAGAGTCGAGAATACAGCTGCGATTGAGCTTTACAAGAAAATGGGTTATTCGGTGTATAGGAGGATTATCGATTACTATAACGATGGCAGCGATGCTTATGATATGAGGAAGCCGTTGGATAGGGATACAAAGAGAGGTACTGTGAGGGAGGGTGGTGAGAACATTAGAGTCGATCCTGGTGAGGTGTGGTGAAGAGAGAGCAAGGTTCTACAAAAAGACAAGCACTTTCGTGCGAACAAGAGGCAAAGGAGGGCATACAGACTATGTGCAAGAGCTGCCACTCGGTTCGTGCTGGTCATTGAACCTCTCTGGAGATTACTCAGACCATGCGTCACCTCTACCGATACAACATGCATAGTCTCGAGGCTCCAAGAGAGTGTCAAGAAGCAAATCACACTGATCACACTGGTCACCAACGCAAGCAATCAAACCACCAAAGTTAAAGAGAACACGCCATGACATTCAAATTAACAAAAAGAAACAACCAGAGCGCGCGCGTATGAGTGGTAGCAACAGCAGCAAGAAAAATGAGCCTACGACCATTCCAAAAAAGAAGTCGCCCTCGTCCCAAGCAAAGTCGCAGCAGACTGTCCTTCCTTCTCAGAACAGCCACTCGGCTCCGGATCTGAAATGGTTCCGAACAGAGATGGAGAGAAGTGGGGCTAGTCCGTTTCGAGGCCAGGGGCTATGCTATCATCATCCGTTCCCTCGAAGACTCCTTCATCTTTCTCAGTCCAGTTTGTTCCCACTGTTCCTGTTTGAATTGTCCATGTGTCACGGCTGGCCTTGGAACTGCACAAAGAGCAACCATCACCATGACATGATATTAAAGAAGGCGAGGATCCAGGGGAGCGTAGAGGAGACTGAATGCAAAGATAAACCGCGCTGTATGTAATGTGCTGCTAGTCGACAGAAATCGCCTTTTCTCGTCAATCTTCCACTATCTGCGACCGAACCTGCTGTACAGAGTCATGT
>Ga0268250_10000846_pt1 | contig 13806 bp, 12 predicted proteins | sample AgamicAsSfe_FD_200448 | JGI IMG/M metagenome (GOLD analysis project Ga0268250, IMG submission 200448) | Agave microbial communities from Guanajuato, Mexico - As.Sf.e (v2) (version 2) | ecosystem: Host-associated > Plants > Phyllosphere > Phylloplane/Leaf | place: Guanajuato, Mexico | collected... | reverse complement strand
CCAACACCCTTCCATCCACAAAGTCCTCCACACTCCATTCGACATCCGCGCCCGTCAGCTCCGCGCTCGCACCACTCGGCAGCTTCCGACATCGCCGCGCCGTCTCCGTTCGTCAGGCTCTCTAGACTCACCGACTCTGGAGGTCGCCGACTACGCAAACGCGTTCATTTGAATCACGTCGCCCGCTTGCATGGTGAAGTTACTCCAGAATTGTGCGGCGAGTGGGTTCCATTCCCCGTAGGTGATGGTGCCGGGTGGGTCGATGCTGAAGGTGATTCCGGTCTGTAGGGAGGCGTTGTTGTTGATAGCGCCATCGATGCCGACCCAGGCGGTGAAGGAGTAGATGTCGGTAAAGTTGAAGGTTGGGGAGGAGGGAGTGGCTACGGCGCTGGACTAGTTGAGGCAGAGGAGGGAGGATTGGATGGTTGTGGTATTGGAGGGGATGTGGCGATGAAGGTGGTGTTTTTGAGGCCCGTGAGTTGGGAGAGCTACGGATGTGGTGGCGGCGAGGAAAGTGGCAGTGAACAGAACGATGCCCTTCATGATAAAGTTAGTGGTGATGTGATAGGTGCACTATGATGTCGACTGGAGGGAGACAGTATAAAGGTGCTGTTTTTCTGATCGAGAGTGGAATTGATGTCTATGATCGTGCTGATGATCGAAGAATACATCACACAGGTGCACGGTCTTTCTAATATCGAAGACCGACGGCAAGGCGCTACCCACAAAGCACTAGACGGCCACAGCAATGCAAGCCATTGTACTAGCGCAGAGAACTGTATCATGGCTGTTTGTGGACTTCTTCTTGCTCTGCCATACTATAATCTCTTCCCAGCAGTCGACTGGCACGCGAGACTCCACGAGCACAATAGGGCAAGAATGGTCACGAGTATTAGCCATGGCATGTTTTACGATTGAGGTTGTTTAGCACAAAGGCAGATCGCAGCACAAAGGCGCAGTTGGCCCATGACTCGAAACGTCGACCGGACTTTGCACGGCCATCAAAGCATTGGATTGCACAATGCTTACATGTCACAGAACTTTGCGCAAAAGATCACCTAGCTAGACTTAGCTTCACATTCGCTTTCCACAGCTTCACGTTCTCGTGTATCAGTGGCCAAACTGTACATTGACATCTGTCGCTACCTGGTATCTACCCCATTCACACGGGTCTCTCGACAAGCACACACCCGACCAATTATGCCAGCGAAGAGGACAGCAGACGACGCAGGCTATACCAATCCATATCGCAGCTATCAAGGCAATGGGGAGGGTGGCAGCAGCAACAATGATAGACAACCACCGCAACCGCATCACGTCGACACCCATCCGCTGGTCGGAGAGGAGAACTTCGATATCATCGAGTGGCATACAGCCTATCAATCATGCATGAAGTACTTCCTGGATCATGCCCAGTACGAGCCAGCAGCACAAGCCGTCGCTGCACTCCTCAACATACTGCTCCCACACCAATGGTCTGCGCATCCCGTGAGAGCGTTCAACGATGCACCTCAGGACATTGCAACTGCCTCCGCGCGGTTTGGAGAGTACCGGCCGGCCGTGGCACCGTCAACATCTAATCAAGACGCAATCCCATCGCCTCCAAAACCTCGTGGACCCAACTTTGTTTCTCTCGTCCCATATATCCGTCGATGCGTCATCACAGGCTTTGACACAGATGCTGTCTTTCATGGCTTCTTCGGGGACGATTGGCAAAAGGGCGTAGGACGATTGCAGGCGTGTGAAAGGCGCAATTACCTTTTCGCAGCCAAGAGTGGCGGATTTAAGATGGTCAAGTATCAGTATGACATGGATGCAAGACAGACAGTACCTTGGATGCAAACACCGCAGAATGTACAGGAGAGTGAGATTCAGAATGCGGAAAGAACGTGGTCATCTTGGTTGGCGCTTGAAGATTGGATGATTGGACCAAGAGCGCCAGGAGAGGAAGAGGGGGGTGAGCCTTCGTCTGGGTATCCAGGAGGTCGTGAGATGTTCGACTAGTGACTCTGACACGTCTTCAACGCATATCATTCAGGCTTGGATCCGAGAGAGGATTCATGACCTGTGGACCAACATCAGGTGGAATACTGGCAGTCACACCATATATTCTGCACGACCAGACATGAAAGCTCGGCTGACGATATGGAATCCGCGTATCAAACCTTACACAAAGCGCATCAGTACTCGAAATAGCTACACAAAAGGCTCATGATGGTGAAGCATCAGTTGGCCAAAAACGGCAGGTGCGCGTCCGATGTCGGGTGGGTCGTACTTGAATCGAGTATCATACCCGAAACCACGACAATCTACTCGTTCGAAACACACTTTCAATACTGCAGTTTATTCATTTGCATTGCAAAAGCCAGAGTCACCCATCATGGTGTCTATCAACATCACCGAAGGTGAGCTCGACTATGACATCCCCGGTATCACTAAGAAGTGCAAGACTTGGTACCGCATCTATGGCGAGCTGTCCAGCAGCACTATCCCTCTCGTTTGTCTGCATGGTGGTCCTGGTGCTCGATCTGACTACCTCCACATTCCCATGGAGAATCTGAGCAGGAAGTACGGCATCACTGTAATCGTATACGACCAGATAGGCTGTGGTCGCTCAACCTGGCTTACCGAGAAGAAAGGCGACACTGGTTTCTTTGTCCCCGAACTTTTCGTCAATGAGCTCTACAACCTTATCGCCAAGCTCAACATCAAGCAATGGAATCTATACGGACAGTCTTGGGGTGGCATGCTCGGAAGTCAGATTGCCTCCCTCCGACCTCAAGGCTTGAACAAGCTCGTTATCAGCAATTCACCAGCCAATATGCATGACTGGGTGAAGAGTTGCGACATGTGGCGTGCCGAGTTGCCCAAGGAGGTCGAACAAACGCTTCTCAAGCACGAACGTGACTGCACATACAACGATCCAGAATACAAGAAGGCTTGCGACGTCTTTTACGAGCGTCATCTGTGTCGTACATTGCCCTGGCCAGAGGCAGTACGCATGACAAATGTGTGGATCGACGAGAATCCGACTGTGTACCACACCATGAACGGCCCGACAGAGTTTCACGTTATTGGCCCTCTCAAAGATTGGGACACGTCGGAGGCTGTCAAGAAGATAGAAGTTGAGACACTAGTCATCAGTGCGTTCTATGACGAAGGCAAAGAGTTTGTGAGCGCGCCGTTCTTCAAGGGTATCCCAAAGTGCAAGTGGGTGACACTGATGGAGAGCTCGCATATGTCGATGTGGGAGGAGGGAGAGAAGTACAACAAGCTCGTCGCCGACTTCTTACAATATTAGACGACTCGTTGCGACTAAAAGTGGCGAGGTCGAAAGCCACTTGAGCTGAGCGAGTTTTACATGAAGCTTGTCAATTGACCGGCATCAATGTCCGAACTGAAACTTCGTCAGTGACAGCTTTTCAAAGTACTAGCATGTTTCAGAAGTACCCAGGTACTAAGCCTCGCAACTTTGATCTCACTGAAACACGTCTTGCTCATCGATGTCGATCACTTCCCAGTATTTTGTTTGCTTGGCATATTGATAGGACGCTATATGTCTATTCATGTCTAATGTGTGTATGACAGGCTACATGGGTGCTTCCCAGATCCACCAGACTTTGGTCGAACCAGGGGTGATGTGATCGGGGGCGGTGTGACCTTGTAGTACTTCAGTCTGATTGTATGACACAAGGTTTGGTTCGCTTGGTACTCTGTATCACATGGATGGTGAAGTGATACTCTGTCTCATGCTCACTCACTTTGTCCAGGACTGAAATGGCAACAGAAGGCGATATAGCCGCGAGCATAGTCTACTGTAAGCAAGTATACCCGAACACAACGCCCCGCCATATCCGTGTGGAGCCTGCTTTGTTGGCCGTATACTCGAGCGCATCGAGGATGATCGAGTCTTCAGGTACGATGCAAAGTGATCTGGAAATCGGTGAACATAATGAAGCTTGCCACAGTAAGACGAGCCGCAAAAGTCTGCAGTGTTGAGATCTTGAGTATTCACTGCTTAGGCATAATCCCCAACACTAAACTACGCCTTCGGACGTACTGCCGACCGGTGCCATGCATGTCAGTAAGCACGAAGCCTTATACTGCCTCGCACAAGCGAAGATGCAGGGCAATAATTACAACTGCCTGTTGTCGCACTGTCTTCTGGTGCATCACGCACACACGCGCGACATGCTACTCTACATAGTATGTCACGATGTCAAGTGTCGAGCATAGAATACAAAACGCTAAAATCTAAGCGAGCACAGACCATTCGTACCTCAAGCCACACCGATAAGAGGGTGACGGCAGGGCGTGGGGTTGCGGGAGAGGGAGGAAGGCTCGAGGGGGCCTCGCGGAATTTGAGCCACGAGGAACTTGGCGAACCTCTCTCACCGAGACCTTACCAGTATGACAAGCACAATTTTCACTTCAGTCACTTCAGTGATGTGTTGACCAACTTGGCTTGGCTTGACTTCTAAGTGTGTTTGTGTTTGCCAATCAGAAACAGTTCGCATGCTAGGCTTGTCCTTGCGGAGTAATAAGGATAAGGAGACCGATATACAGACGGCAGCTTTTGCCGTCCGTTGGAGAGTTTCTTCACCACTTCACTTCACCACGCCCACGCTCGGACTAGCTGCCAGTGGCTGCTTATACCTTGCCCACTGATCCACCCAGCTTTAACCTCTGTAATCTGCTATTCTCCCGAAGATCGCTCCACCCACCAATTTTTTGAAACTCGGTTCTCATCATATCATCTGCACACCTCCATACACACTGCCCTTACTCTGTTTGCGTTTCAGGTTCGCTTTACCTATCGTGGCTTGTCTGCCATAAGACGCTCGCTGTGCTGTGCTTGCAAAGCGGAGGGCACTAGCACCGAGCAGGACTGTATACCGGCAGCTCTGACTCACGGTCACACCCGGCATTCTACCTTTCTTCTGATCACTTTCAACTCTGAACTTCAACCACCGACACTCCTTCCATCCACCTTCAAAGCTAGAAAGCAGCCCTGCTACCCGTTTACGAATTCTCCCCCCTTCGGATCTAGTCGATTTGACTCACGCTACAATTTCTGGCAATTCGCAACAATTACAATCAAGACTATTCTCTGTTCTTTCAGGTCAAACTACCCAGTACTTTTCGAATGTCTGTACTGTAGACTAGTCAAACAACCTCAAGAGATCGGTCCAGACGAATATGCACCAGTTTCCTGACGAGACTTGGATTACCAGATCTCAAGAAATCACCTCAAGCAATCACGCTCACATCTACCAAGCTTTCGGCTTGGACAATATCTCAAAGGCGCAATGGATGAAGGAACTACCTCGAGCGGTGGTGGAAACCTAGGGAAGGACAATGCTCAGTCAAGCAGAGGATCTGCTCAAACTTCTGGCAGCTCTATGAATCCACGTCTTGGTGCCGCATTTGCTGCATCACAACATACAATTGCATCACTCTCAACTCCTGATGTATCCGCAGAGCTCTCACGTCCAGTTGGCTCTTCAAGGACTCCTCTAACAGTCTCTTCTCAGCATGGCAGGACGCCAAAAACATCTGCTTCCATGTCTTCCACTACTGGAGATTACTTTTCGCAAGCCTCCATGTCTGGCTATCAGCCTACATCTCCTACAGCTCGTCGCAGACTGGCAAGGACTCCCACTACTGACTCTGCATTATGGTCAAGTCACTCTCGTCATGGGTCTCACGAATTTGGAACAACACAAGAGCATGACCAAGGCTTTCCTCTCGGAAGAGCTGCTACTATCGGATCAACAGAATACGTCATGGCATCATCACGATACTTTGCGGCAAGACCAGAGCTCCAGGGTCGTCACTCAGACCTGCCTAGTTACCCTGATCAATCCTTCTCGGCAATCCATCGACAAAAGTATAAGCCACCCCGTCAATCCGCCTATGCTGTTACAACCGAACCTGATCACATCGCTCGGGCTCAAGCCTCCGCAAGAGAGCGTCAATTCTTTGCCCACGGTGATGATGCAGTCGAAGATCGTTTGAAAGCAATCAAGAACACACCCGTCGCGGCACCTGGATTGTTCTCCCCAAAATCACTTGGTGTCGAGCGCAATCTTCTTCAAGGTGTTCCAGAAGGCAGTCCTTATCCCAGTCCATACCTGCATCCCTTCCAACTACAACCTCCTCGCACAACTACCAACGCTAGGAAGGACGTTGATGTCATGTCAGGCAGGAAGATGGTGAATCACTTTGAGATTCTTGACGAGCTCGGACGTGGCATGCACGGCAAAGTCAAGCTGGCTCGTAATTTAGAGACTGGCGAACAGGTTGCGATCAAAATTGTGCAGAGATACTCCAAGAAGCGTCGACTTGGTAAAGCTGGAACTCAGGAGGACACAGTCAAGAAGGAAGTCGCCATCCTTAAGAAAGCACAACATCCCAACATCGTTCGCATGCTGGAAGTGATTGACGATCCCGACATTTCGAAAGTCTACATTGTGCTGGAATTTTGTGAGCTCAAGGAGATTGTCTGGCGTACAATTGGCGTTCCTGAGATTGTCATTCTTGAGAACAGGCGTTTGGAGGAAGAGCGATATGGTGCCTCGGACTTGAGTCACGAAGCTCGCAATGAGCCCATCATCAGATCAGCTACTGAGCGTCTTCAATCACAGCGACGTGTACGTCCTCACCGTCCACGTACCAAGTCTACATTCTGGTCTTTGGAATATGGTGGTTCGAGTGACGAAGAGGCCGACTCGCAAGATGAGGATCACAGAGAACAAAGCGGGACCACAACGCCATTTGACATCACACCAACCACCAGCATCACTCAGACCATGACTCATCAGACTAGTGGTACATCTGCAGACTTCCAGGACCTGTCTCGTCAGCAGTCACTGGATCCAGAGCGTGCCATTTTCTCGCAAGGGAGCAGGTCTCCAAAGGATGCAGAAATTGCTCAAGAGGAAGAATTTGGAGGATTAGGTGGCTTAGCATTTGGACAACAGTGGCAGCCCAATGCTTCCTCCAGCTCGCATGGTTCTGTGCTTGGTAACGCTGTTCTCGAAGATATACGCGCCAAGAGAAAGGTGAGCCAAGCAGAGAGCATCGCATCACAAATGACCGAAGCTATGGAGAACGAGGTCCAGGACGAAGAGCGACGCTATGTTCCAACCATGACCATCCCAGAATGTCGTTCAGCCTTTGATGATGCCCTTATCGGTATTGAGTACTTGCATCACAACGGAATCATTCATCGAGACATCAAGCCTGCCAACCTCTTGCGAACTGCTGATCATCGAGTCAAAATTTCCGATTTTGGCGTTTCTTACTTGGGTAAGCCAATTCGAGACGGTGATGAGTCTGCCGAGACATCAGGCTCTGAGTCCGTGGATGTTGAAGAAGAAGCTGAGCTCGCCAAAACTGTTGGCACTCCAGCATTTTACGCTCCTGAGCTCTGCTCTCTCGACTTCTCGGAAGAGATGCCGCAAGTCACTGGGCAGATTGATGTTTGGGCTCTTGGAGTCACTCTTTACTGTATGCTGTTCGCGCGAACACCATTTCACGCCGAGAACGAGTTCAGCTTGATGCGCAAGATTGCAGAAGAGGATGTGGTCATTCCAAGGAAGAGGCTACAAGCTGTGGACACCCGATCATCGGCCAGGTCGCCTTCATTCGCTCCGGGTTATCACGCTCCTGACAAACGCAAGCCCGATGAATGGATCCACGAGACGATTGACGACGAACTTCACGACTTACTCACGAGGCTGTTCTACAAGGATCCGAAGAAGCGAATCACAATCAAAGAGATCAAGCATCATCCTTGGGTCCTGCGCGGAGTTTCCAACCCTGGTGCCTGGATTGATGAGACTGATCCTGCTCACATGGAGTCAGGTCGCAAGATTGAGATATCAAAGGAAGATGTTGGTGAGGCTATTACTGGTCTGAAAGTCATCAATCGAATCAAGTCACTCACCAATCGAGCTGGTCGTGCCCTTGGCCTGAGTGGCCGCACTTCCGGACGAAAGCGTGTTGACAGTTCTGCTGGGTCTTCGGAGGTAGGCTCATCTGCGTCATTGCAATCTGCCACTGAAGCCTATCATAGAGATCCTCATCGTCAGAGTCTCCGCGCCGGTGACACTATCTTCGATGCACTTCGTGCCTCCCGCGAACGCGAACACGATCATCCTCTATCTCGAAGTGTGACTGCGAGTCCCGATCCTGAGTCTGATCGTGGTGGATCAAGAAGTTCCTCGAGAAACTCCTTCAGACGTGTACCATTGACAACAGACACAATCTTCTCACCAAGACCAACCATGCCCGATCGCAACATGTCAGATCTGTCGACAGCCACTTCGATCCGCACTATCAGACCGTCAGACTTCCAGCGTAGCTTGACCAGCACAAGGATCGATGAAGACGAGGAGGATGAAATGATTGGAACTGAGCAGACTGCCATCGAAACCCCAGGAGGTACAAGTCTGGCAGCTGTGTTCGGTGGCGCTGGTGGCAATCGTATTTTCAGCCGCAGTGTCGCTCGACAGCCGACAATTCGTCTCTCCACATCTGCTTTCACATCTCCTGAGCACGGGCATACCCCAGACGAGCATTTCGCTAGTCCTACTGTCGCACTTGCCAATGCCAATGCCATCGGGCAGTTCAATACCGAGCTTACTGAGAGTTCTCCTTCTTCGTCTCGTAAGAGCTCGATCGTGGACGAACTTTCGAGGAAGAACTCAACCGCAAGCGCAAGATCAAGAGGCCACAGTCTTTCAGCAGAATTTCCTATGCCCATGGCATCTCCTAGCTGGCATGGCGGGAAAGAGGTCATCCTTGGCGGAGGCATGTCGTCAACTGCCACCCAGTACGACCAGATCGCGACAGATGATCAGTACAATCGTGCTATGGACTCGTTGAATCGACGCCGAATGCATGAAGACGAACAGGCACGACAGGAGGAAGCTAGGGTGTCTCACGACAGATCAAACCTGGCAGCGGTTTCAACAGGAGCTGCTTGTCCCCCTAGTCCAGATGACGACACTGCTGCGATGCCACCTCCACCACCACGAGCGTCGGCTACCTCGCCTGTCCTGACTCGTGGTATGTCTGCTGGCGGTCCTCATCTGGAGCACGTCTCCTCCCAGCGTCAGCACGGCGTCTCCTCTGCATCGTCGGAGGATCAATTCAATCTTTCTCAGGCGTCATCATACCCTTCCATCCCATCAGTCTCCTCATACTTTCCTGATGTCGAGCCAGCCAGTTCTCTTGTGCCTCCCAAGCTGCCCTCGTCGCACGACTCTACTGGAACCGACTCTTCTGGTGAAACCCTGCAGGAAGGACCTGCGCCAACTCCCGCGGCCACCCCTATCTCGCCTCAACATCTTACCAGGTTCACCCTTCCAGCTCGTACCCACTCATACGACAAGGGCCAGTACGACGAAGGTGTCGACACTGATGAAGACGATGATTCTGACGAAGGCTTCCTTATGATGAGCAAGCGCCGCACTGGCAGGACCGGCAGCATCAGCAACGCCCAGCTCTCTCGCCGCAAGGAACGTACCGAAAGTATCAAACTCGTCCGCAAGACTGGCCGTAGTGGCAGCACAAACACGATGATCAAGGTTCGCACCCATTCTGCTGGTAGTCCCAAGCCTGAGGAAGGCAGCAGCTCTGGACAGCGCTTGTGATGCGCAGGCATTCTGCAGCACTATTCCACGTGACGAACAGAAAGAAATGAAAATACACAAAAAATAATGATGATACGATATACACGGGAGGATTTTTCTTTGTACACATATACCACTTGTTGCACTGCCTGGATGCATGGGGATGGCATGGAGCGGCATGGCGTGGCAACTTGCTACTTGGCCTGTATAGGCAGATGCTATGAATAGATGGAATCGCGGCTGATGAAGATGGCTGCCACATGAATGAGCATACAGTATGATAGACTTAGATGTCTCGACAGTCTCGCTGACCAACCTCGTCCGTTTGCGGAGTGAGCTGAGGTCGCACGAACTACATAGAATTGGGTGATGGAAAGTATGTAGTTCTTTAGACTTTTAATGACGGACCTCCCCTCTACTACTTTGCAAGTGTCTGTGACTCTGTACTTTCCAATGCTCCTCCTAGTGGCGCATCGAGCATGCAGAGGTCCTTTAACCGCATACTGGGGGAGTGTCGGACTGGGATCTGTATGCTTTGACGCCATACATCACATTTCTGCCGCCGGGGAGCCTGTCCTCTTGGGCGGCTATTACGGCGATATGTGTCTGGAAGACGAGTATTGGCAGTTTGGCGTACCTGACTATTCTGATACTCATCACCAATACTGTGAAAGAGGCGGGGCAGGACGACAAGTTGGGAGAGTGTCGACGAAGTGAGTGCGAGATTTGCGTCAGGGTCGAGAGCGATCGAACCCACGGTGGCCGGATGGCTGTTCAACGTAGGCGAGCAGGCTGGCATTGCGGTACTGGTTTGGTGGCTCGTCGCCGGAGTCGCGCTGATTGGGTGGATCGAGTCTTTCTGGATGAGAGAGCCTGGGACAAACAAGGCGGCTGTTGAGCTGCAAGAAGACGATGATAATCTGGACGACAACGACGACGATGACAGGACGCTCTTCAGCGAGAGTGACGATGACGAGGGCGGACAGTCGAGGCAGGAAAAGATCGCGAGGCAGGAGCTGGAGGAGCTGGATTGGATCAGGGGGGAGCAAGAAGGGCAGACGGAGGCGGGACTTGGTGCCCCGAGGGCGCTGGGGACTATGGGTATGGGTGCGGCGGTAGGGGTTGTGGGAGAGATGGAAGGGGAGGGATTGAGTGGAAAGAAGGATTGAGTAGAATCTGTACTAAAGTCTATTATCGGACGGGATGGGGTGAACAGAATAGACCTTTCGTACTAGATGGTGGCCGGGCATATCGCGAGAACACATACCTCCAGACATATATTTTAAGAAGTGGATGAGCATTCAACACCATGAGTCATGACTATGATGGCACCTCCTGACATCTCCGGCGCGGACTACATATCATCAGACGATTTCAAGATGAAGCATACCGTTATGACAAGCTGAAACCTCACTTTGATCGCTCCAGCGTGCCGAAGCATTGGATGTTCCACATGACCGCTGCGCGTCAATTGATTGTGTTGACCAGGTCTTGTTCCATAATGTCGTCTTTTCCATCTGCCTGACATTTCCTCCTTTTTCCTTGCACTGTCACCTTCATCTCCTTGGGAGTGTTAGCTTTTCTTAGCCTCTCTGATGACCTGGCAATGTGACTGTGATCGCACTGCCATTGTATACTTGTAACTTACTGCGACACGTTTTAACACGGCTGGTTAAGACGGATCTCCCTAACGCCGAGCTGAAGTACAAGATACTTGCTTACGGATACTTAGCCAGATCGGTCTGAGACTCACTTCCCGTCGTCACGCGTATGGCCCTTTCTGCGACCTTATTGGGGCGACTGTGCCTCGCACACCGCCGTCATGCTGAAGTACTACATTGATTGTGGACGAGTTGAAGCAGTACCTGAGGCTAGCCTCGCTCATGCAAGTTGCCTCACCTTTGGGAGCGAGCTAGCTATACTGGATGAGCGGGTGCTATCCGCACTGATGGCGTATACACAGCCTCGTGTCAGCATGCTACTACAGTCACTTCCATTGTCCTATCTTATGTCACTCATGCTATATAAGCTAGACATCACGCTCTTCTGCATGGCGTGATACTCGACTAGCCAGCATTAATCCTTGAACCGCCATCATGACTACATTTGCTAATCTCCCCGTTCAGGAGCGCCTGAAGCACTTTGCCTCCATCTTCGAGCAAGCGCACTTAAGCCAAGAATTGCCAGGCTTCTCAGGATTTCTCCACGATCTAGCCAATCCCGAAGTCTTTCTCGAGAAAGATGACCTCTTCCGACGTCTACTTACAGTCTTTAAGACCGCGAAGGACTCTCCACAGTCGAATGACCAGACTTTTGACCGGATTCGAGAGCGTTCTACGGAGTTGCAGCATGACAATCTGATCAAGTTCGTCGATGGTGCTCCCCTTCACGAGGTTGGCAAAGGCTTCGAGCTTCAGGCTAGCCATGGCGTTAGGCAGGAGTGGGATAGCTTGCAGAGTGTGAAGTCGATCACACTGTGGGACTTATGTCAACGTGATCAAGCACCTGTAGTTAAGGTAGATGACCGCATCGAGAAGAGCAACATCTCGCATACTGTCGCGGAGATTCCGTCTCCGCGTGGTCACTCACCGTTCGAGGCTCTGGACCAGTCAGTTTTGGAGAGTGTCAAGGTAGGTAGCAATATTACAAGCGAATTTCCATGACACTGCCTTTTGTGCTCGCGATATGAACAAGCATTGACAACAACTGACAACATCAATCTCTAGGTATTCGAAGACATACGCTTCCAAAATTGGGGCGGGACCGTCGTTACCAACCCGTCGCTCATCTGCCTGCCGAGCACTGTGCACGGCGTAGTCGAAGTGATCAAATACGCCAACAAGCACGATCTCACCGTGCGCGTTAGTGGCTATCGTTCGTATATCTTCCAAGCACTAAACTGCCTTAGCTGACTGCTTTCAGGACACTCCTGGGCACCTGTCTTTGGCCAAGCCAAAGGTGGCATCATCATCTCTACTGTCGACCTGCATGATGCGACCACTCAGCTCAACACTGTCAGCTTGCCACTTGCGCTTCCGGCCGAGACTGAGTTGACCAAGATCAAATTGGTGGACAAGACAAAGGGCTGGGTCAAGGTAGGGTCTGGTGTCACGAATGAACAGCTTCGTCGCTGGTGCAATGCAGCCGGCAAATTGACGCTTCCTCTCAACGTGATCATGGTTGAGATCACAGCTGGCGGAGCGAACGGGATGATTTGGTATGTATGCTAAGCGATTACTTATTGATACTCGAAGCTGATAGTGCTGACAGCCACGGCGCCGGCCGTCGACACAACACACTGAGCGATCTCGTAGTATCCCTCGATTACGTCGATGCCCACGGCTTGATCCGCACCATCAATCAGCAGGACGACGACTTCCTGCTTGCCGCCGCCGGCTGTTTCGGGCTCATTGGAGTCATCACTTCCCTCACCCTGCAGTTGGAACCCATGTCCTACGCTATCCTCTGTCCCATAAAGCTACCCGCAATCGATGCCGTCCCTCCTCCAGACGACTATCGCTCGCGTCTGCCTCCAGCACTCGCCCTGCCGCGGACAAACGAGCAGATTGCACAGGCTGTGGCAGCTTTTGAAGCGCGCGCCACGAATGACTACTATGCTGAGTGGTTCTGGTTCCCGTATTCTGATGAGATTTGGGTAAATACCTGGAATACTACGGACGATGCAGAGGGCGCAGTGGAGTATCCTTCCAAGCCAGGCTGTTTCGAGCAGTGGCTCGAGTCGGTGTTGATGGAGGCGATGCAGTATCTGTCAATCTACACTCACACGGATGAAGTGGGCCCTTTGTTGCAGACGACTCTTATGTGTCAGTGTTGCCTATCTGAATCCCGAGTGCCTTTTGATGCTTGAACAGGCTCAAAGGCTATGTTGGAAAGATGACTGACACTTCTCTTTAGCTCGTTTCGCAATGGCCAGTTTGGGTCCTACAGGCACAATCATAAAGACTCAAGTCCCCAACGCTCTGCATTTTCGCCGTGCCATCCAAGAGATTCGCGTCCGGTTAGTCTTCGCTCTCACTTTTGCTCCCTCCGGAATCATCAGCTAACTAGATCCTAGGGACGTCGAGCTCGAGATCCCAGTAAGCACATATCCCTAAACTGACACATCCAGCAATACTTACCACTAACCTCCCCCCAGCTCCTCCCC
>Ga0268250_10000843_pt1 | contig 13847 bp, 14 predicted proteins | sample AgamicAsSfe_FD_200448 | JGI IMG/M metagenome (GOLD analysis project Ga0268250, IMG submission 200448) | Agave microbial communities from Guanajuato, Mexico - As.Sf.e (v2) (version 2) | ecosystem: Host-associated > Plants > Phyllosphere > Phylloplane/Leaf | place: Guanajuato, Mexico | collected... | reverse complement strand
CTCCCCAGCCACCCTCTTGACAGCTCTCTCCACACTCCTCAGTTCCGCCTGACATCCTCCGCCTCCAGCACCCCTCGCCCCCTCCTTGATCCACCGTCCAAACTGCGTCACAATCCCCTCAACCCACCTCAAATGCACCTCGACATGTGGTGTCTCGTCCGCTTCCCTCGCCACAAACGCCAACAGCCTCGCCACATACACCTCCGGCAGGCCAGCTAGCACGCTCTTGGCTTCGCCGAGGGGGACGCGCTCGTACACGTACCGCAGCAATCCGCGCTCATTGAGCCGGAACGCGAGAACCAAAGCGCGCAGCCACGACGCAGAGCTTACAGCCGCTTTGATCGTCGCAGGCGTGACGTCCAGACCGAGCTCAAACGGATCGAACGCCACGGTGGCGTCAACAGAGTACACGAGCAAGCCCTCTGTGCTCGCGGCGCAGAATGACCGATTCGACGGCGCGAAGGCAACGCTGGACACGCGGACTTCGGGCGCTGTGATGCGCAGACCGGCATCGCCTGTGCGTTTGGCACCGGGAAGTGAGCGATCGAGGCGGTCTTGGAGACTATCGGCCTCGCCGCGAGAATCGAGGAGAGCGCGAGGACCGCCTTCGAGGAGGTCGCGCGAGTTGAGATATTCCTGCGTCCCGGCAAGATCGAGGTTGATGCTGACTGTGAATTTCTTGAGGAGCGCGCCGGAGGCCACGTCGTACAGGCAGATGTACTTGCTGTGGCCGCCAGCAAGAACGCATGCGCCATCAGCAGAGTATGCAAGCGTGGAGAACGCTTTCGTGCCGGCGATGTTGGCGGCAGTCCGGCGATCAGTGGCCTTACGGCCGCCGGACACGTCGCGACGGGCGTCGAGACCAGCGACTTGAGTCGCATTGGAGACGGACCAGAAAGTTAAAGAGCCATCCAGAGCTGCGACAGCGATTTGAGAGCTATCGGGGCGGAAGGCGACAGAAAGAACGTCGGCTTGGAGTTGAAGTGGTTCGGAGGTTTGCGTACGTGCGAAGATGGACCACATGCGGACCGTGTGGTCCCAGGAGCCGGAGACAAGGGTAGTACCGTCTGGAGCAAAGGCGAGGGTGGAGACTGGGCCTTCGTGGCCAGCGAGTTGGTCGAGGAGGGCGCCGGTCTGCACACTCCAGACGTGGATGTCGAAGGAGTCTAGAGAGCCAGCGCAGACGACTTCGCCGGACGGGTCGACTGCGAGAGATGAAAAAGATAGTCGTGTTGGTGCGGTGAATGTGCGAAAGTTTCGGTAGCGGATGAGATCCCATGCACGGATGGATCCGTCCAGACTAGCAGTGAACAGCACAGTCCCTCGTTTCGCGAATTCGCATGCTGTAACACCACTGGTGTGCTCGGTGAATGTTACGATACAGAACCCTGAGTTGACGTCCCATACTTTGATCTTGCCATCGTCTGCTGTGGTTATTATGCGTTGACCGTCGGGTGAGTAGATAATGGAGTTCATGGAGTCAAAGTGACCTTGCTGTTTCAAGATGTAGGACTCTGACTGCCATTCCCAGACGAGAAGTTGTCCCAATCTCGACGCACCGAATGCCAGCCATTCACCAGACGCATTAATGTCGACGAAGTCGATGTCGTTTTGGGATATGCTAGAAGAGCGTCAGTCTTCGAAACGAGGCGCCTCTCAAGCCTACTTACCTCAAGGTGTGAATCTGATTAAACTCTGGAAGCTCATACAGCCCAAATATACCATTTGAGAAGCCTACCACTAATAAGTTGGACTTTGAGTGAAAAGCAGCACAAGTCAGATGTGCATTATTTTGCATGAAGTAATGCCTTTGTGATATCCTCCAGCGCTCGTCTGTCACCATCATTTCATCATCTCCATTTTCTGTATTCGAGATTTGTCCTTGCATATATTTCCACTCGAAAAGTGCGCCATCTTTACTGACTGTATACAGTGTTTCCTGGTCTATCGCAAACCACGCAGCTCGTACTTCCTGCCTGTGACCAGCCAACGTTGTTGTTGTGAAATTTGCTTCCGGGTTCAAGCTCCATATTCGTGCTGTCAAGTCTTTCGAGCTAGTGAGGAAGAATCTGGAGTCACTCGACCACGTAATATTTGTGACGGCATCGTGATGACCAGCATGCCGATGATGTCTTACGAATGGCGCAAACTCGAGTTCGCCGGAGTCATTGCTATCTGGTGTCGATGGAGTATGCCATACCTCTACAACACGACCAGCACCGACGGCAAAGTGTCGGTCTGAAGGTGAGAATGCTAATGCTGTTACGGCGCCGCTGAATGCGAAATGATGTAGGACGACACGTCGAGGGAAGTTTGTGAGGATTGCGTGACCGTCTTCGTCGACGGTGAGTAGAAGGTTTCCACGAGGATTTAATGCTATTCGTGCGATATTACGTCGATGTGCTGCGGGAAGGGTATATGAGGTGTTACTAGAATCGATGAGTATGCGCCGGAGCTGATGACAGATGCCACAATGCTACGAACTGTACGAGATCGAAGACAGTGACTCGATTGCCTACAGGAGAAAGCAGACAAGTCCCTTCCGGATTGAAGAGGAGGTTGCCTCTACTATATACTGTCCCGAGTAGGTTGGAGAACTATGCAGATGTTATTATGTGGGCGGAAGAGCTGCAGACATAGTGAGGCTCACCTTGAAGTCTGTCTTCATATCCGCATTGCTCGCTTCGTTCAGCGCTGCGTCACTGAAGGTTAGCGGTGATGTAGAGGACGATGGGTATAGTAGAGGCTCGATGCGCAATGAGTCCCTCACGGTACGCCTTGCCGTCTCAAATAATTTCTCCAAGCTCCGGCCTTTAGCTCCGTTTCAGACCTGGACCCTGAAAAACGATAGGCAGGCACAGGAGATTGAGATGGGCTGCACCTGCAGGTTGTGGTTGCATTCTTGTACCGTCGCGCTTTCATCTTCTGCCTGACCGTTCATTCACTTTCTAACCTAGCTCACTCTCACCGCAAGTTCCTTCGCCCTTCACTACATAGTCTCGCGCAACTTACAGATCCGCTTGACAGCTTACGGCAAAGCCCCATTCGAGCTAAACACCGGACGAAGACATAACAGACGCGTCTCAACCTCGCACGAAGCTATCGACAATGGAGTCCGGATCACCAATTGGAGTCGCGAACGTGAGTACATCAATTTGCGCGTGTTCTCACTGCTGACAGAAAGTTGTAGCTCCCGAATCAGCGGTTCGTCAAGAATTGTGCTCAGCGACCAAGTATAGTCCTCTGATGTATCCATAGACACAAGATTGTTGCGAAGCGAGGAGCAGCCTTTACACTGATGGTAAGATCACGGCGCTTACTCGAACGTTGTCACTTCGCTGATTTTGGATCAGGTAGCTGGAGAGTCTGGCTTGGGAAAGACTACATTCATCAACACTCTCTTCTCCACCACAATCAAGAACTATTCAGACCATCGCCGAAGGCATCAAAAGCAGGTTGACAAGACTGTCGAGATTGAGATCACAAAGGCTGAGCTGGAAGAGAAGTTCTTCAAGGGTAGGACAGTCTAAGGTCATGAGCACAGTTTCACGACTAACATGACCAGTCCGTCTTACGGTCATCGATACACCAGGTTTCGGGGACTATGTGAACAACCGCGATTCGTGGCAACCTATCATTGAGTTCCTGGACGATCAGCACGAATCTTACATGCTCCAGGAGCAACAGCCTCGTCGTGGCGACAAGATCGATCTTCGCGTTCACGCCTGTCTCTACTTCATTCGCCCTACAGGACACACTTTGAAGCCACTTGACATTGAGGTGATGAAGCGCCTTTCTACCAGGGTTAACCTCATTCCGATCATTGCCAAGGCCGACACACTCAGTCCACGCGACATGCAAATGTTCAAGCAAAGAGTGAGTCTGTATTCTCACGATTTAGTCGCATTACTGACGAGCTTCAGATTCGTGCGGTGATCGAAGCTCAAGGCATTCAAGTCTACACACCACCTCTTGATGAAGACGACGATGCTGGACTACAACATGCTCGCAGCCTGATCGCTTCGATGCCATTCTCTGTCATTGGCTCGGAAAAGGACGTGCAGACAGCTGATGGACGCACTGGGAAAGGTCGTCAATACGCTTGGGGTGTGGCAGAAGTCGAGAACGAGGATCACTGCGATTTCAAGAAGGTCCGAAACATCCTCGTTCGAACGCACATGTTGGACCTCATCACGAGTACTGAAGAGACTCACTACGAATCCTACCGTGGACAGCAAATGGAGACGAGGAAGTTCGGCGAAACAAGACCTCGCAAGCTGGACAACCCCAAGTTCAAGGAGGAAGAGGAGGCACTGCGAAGACGATTCACTGAGCAGGTCAAGGTCGAAGAGGGGAGATTCCGTGCTTGGGAGCAGAAGCTGATTGCTGAGCGTGATCGTCTGAACAAAGATCTTGAACAGAGTCATGCTGTCATCAAGCAGCTGGAAGCCGAAGTTACAGGTCTCGAGGGTAGCATGAACAGATCAGGTCGTCGTTGATTTGACTTTGTTAACTCTATTGTGCAGGGCCCGCGCGTTTGGATTCGGCTGTAGCACGGCGTTGAAAAGATGGGATTTGGGCTATGGACGAGGTGGGAAACTCGACAACGGGCGTCGTGGATGCTGTATGGCAAGGCAGGTCAGGTCAATAAGCGTCAGGACGATGCAAATGATGCGGAGTTGGAGTGATGGTGCAGAGGCTTCGTTGTATATTATAGATTGACATGATATGAGTAGGATATTGCATGATTCTCGAGGAAACCAATTATAATCTCTTATGTCGGTATCGATCAAATACTGTGATACTCCAGGGCAAGCCGCGCGAAGCAGTAGTGCAGAGCTATCAGAGATGGCGTACAGACAAAGATACCTGAAAGGGTGCTGGTGATTGCACATAGGAATGAAGCATCGCAGATCTTCGTCACGTGATAATCCTGATCGGACCATTGGAAAGCTGCAGCAGAGCAACGTCAAGTCAATAAATCCTAGCCTGTCATCCACTACCCGCCCAAGTCAACTTCACATCTCCGCTCCATGTCTCCCTCATTAGTTCTGCGTGCCGCTCTACGCGCCCGCCCGTCCGCTATCGTCCGCGTCGCAAGGACACCACTTACTATCCGCCCAGCCACAGCGGCCTTCACGAACTCGGCATTGCGACGGGAAGCAGCAAAAGACCCGCATGACCCGCACGGCGAGGAGACCTTCGAGGAGTTTACTGCTAGGTATGTTGATTTGAGTGAGGGGGTGCTGGAAGGTGCTGGGGTTGTGGCTTGTGTTGGAGTGGACGAGGGGTGACGGTTGTGAACGGGTGGGAAGAAACACGAACATGCGACATGGAATTCGGAATGTGCAAGACTAACGCAGATGTAAATGGCAGATACGAGAAGGAGTTTGATAGCGTCCAGGATGTGTTTGAGCTTCAGGTACGACCCTCCATGTGTCCATAAGTCGACTTCGATTCCGGCTGGAAGTCATTTTGCGACGATATCAAGCAGGCCGCAACTTCTAACAGCTTGTCTCATCAGCGTAACCTGAACAACTCATTCGCATACGATCTCGTCCCCTCCACCACCGTCATCACCGCTGCGCTCCGCGCCGCCCGTCGCGTCAACGACTTCCCAACTGCTGTCAGAATCTTCGAGGGTACGTCAAATACACAACACACACATTCTGCAAACCAGCTTCAATGAACAGAATACAAAGAATGGGACGGGGTTCAGAAGAACGCAGAGCGTGGAAAACTAGACGAAGGGAATTCAAAGGAGAAGAAGGAAAGCTGACGAATCTCGAAATCTACAGGTATCAAGGCCAAGGTCGAGAACAAGACCCAGTACGAGCAATATCTGCAGGAGCTTGAGCCCATCAGGGAGGAGTTGGGCATTGACTTGAAGGAGGTGCTGTACCCGGATCTGCCCATGGCTGCGTAGATGGGAAGGCTATTGTTTGGAGAGTGGATCGACGAAACACATTGAAGAGGGCACGGGGATTGAGGAGAGATTGAAAGGCGCAAGACCGCGGGAGGCAGAGAATGCACTGTAAAGTAGGAATGGAAGATGCATTGAAGACTCTATCCCCTGGCTTGAGAGAATGCTGTATTCGTGATCTTCTATGTGCTGCGCTGTCTCTTAGGTATGTACTTAGTAATGATATGCTACATTTTTATCCTGGACGATGCTAGGATGTTGTGATATCTTTTCATCCAAAAAGGGATAACTCCTCGATGCAGTCGCACTATTCGCTAGCTCCACGCAGAACTGTGCAATGCTATTTACTGTTCCCACTCGCCAAACCCAACATGCTGCAACCAGCTAGGTCTGCAGTCCTCCTTGAAAAGGAATTTCTCGCCGTCCTACACAATCATTAGCTCAGTCTACCACATCTCACCACCCACCCGTCCACCATCACGACATCCGTACTCACCGAAAACAACCCCGGCTTACACCCCTTACACTTCCCCTGTGGCCTCGTCGGACAATTGAAAAACGGAATATGCTGATACCCAATATCCCTAAACCAATGAATCTTCTCCCTATCCTCAAACAACCCCAGCGCAATACTATGCACCGGCGCATCGCCCCATCGTTCGTAGAAAAAGCCCCCAGCGCGGTCCAAATGCTTGAAATACGCCGTGTACGCCTCACTCCGCCAGAATGCTAGGCTGCCAATCTCGAAATTGCTCCAGAAATGACACGTACTGTAGCCGTGCGCGGCCGCGGCGTGCGAGGGGCGGTGCGCGGTGTCGGTTACCCAGCCGAGCGCGTTGTTCGGGTGGAGGTACTTCTCAGCGACGCCGGGCGTGGCGAGGAAGCGCTCTGTTTCCGGCCAGAGCGTGGGGATGGAGAGGGGCGCGTCGTACAGATTTATGGTGAAGCCGTAGGTCTTGTTGCGGTCGGCCATGTAGCGAAACACGTCGTAGTCGATGTCGCAGAAGAAGTGCACGTTGGGCTCGACGCGCCAGTAGTAGTCCTTGTCGGCGAGGGCGGGGTGATGCGGGAAGAAGCCCGAATTCCAGCGGCACATTTGATGGTAGGATATCTTGTCGGCGTACTGGACGCCGTTGTCGGCAAGGATGGCTGCGGATTCGGCGAAGAGGGAGGGGTCGATCCAGGGTGGGGTGGACCAGTGGGAGGAGGGGATTGTGGCGAAGGTGACTTGGGCGCGGGTTTCGGCGCGGACGCGGCGCTTGAAGGTTTCGGTGAAGGGCTCGTCGTTGAGGAAGGTCCAGGGATAGTTGAATTTGTGGTTGAAGGTTGCTTCGAGATCGCGGATGGATTGGATGAGTTGTTCGAGCTCGGAGTTGCGGACGAGGGAGAGGAGGGTGGCTTTTATGCGGTCGGAGTCGGGATTATTGGGCGCATAGTTGTCGCCATCGACGCGGTGGAGAGGACCGGGAGGTTCGTCGATAACTGCATGGGTGAGATATTAGCTTACGCCATCGGCATGTTTTGCAGCCATCGTGCGTACGTTCTAGATTGGGATCGTGTGTCAAGTGGCCCCATTGCTTTGGCGCATACTCATTGGCATCTGACTGAGACCGTACGATGAGAACGATCATGTACAGAAATGCGACCAGAGTAAGTCCTGCAATGAGTCTTGCTGGCCTCGATGGCATGATGTATTGGTATCGGGCGGCGTTAAGTGGGAAAGGTAGACATGTCGTCCAGTCGGGCCTTTGCCGTCGACCGCTACGTCGAGAACTCTGTGGGCATGCTGTGTTGAATAGCAGCACGATAGCAGACCGTTGATGGCATTGACGATCAGACTGACAATTGTGAAACACGTCAACAGGGTCCAGAGATGTCGTTTGCCGCTTGTCCACATCGGGATCAGGTCTTGGCGCGTTTCGGATTCATTTACTCGAACCATGACTTGTGCAGGTGCAGTTGATAGCGGTGTGTCGTGATGGACGCGCTTACTCAGGGGCTTGCCGAGGCCATCACAGGGTTCTCACCAATAGTACGTCCACAAACATCGACTAATGCAATCACACATAGCTAATATCTGAAATCCAGCGTGAAGCATCACGTCTTCGAGTGTGCAAAGATGCAGCAACTCGAGACCTGCGGCATCATCGTTTCCCACGCACTGATCAGTTTCAAGTCCGGGACAGCTTGGACGGCTTGATCGAGAAATTCGAGGTTCTGAACAATGAAAGACTTGCGGACGCACTTAAGAAACGCCTCGAGGAACTGGAGTCAGAGTCGACTAAATGGAAGCCGGAGATTCTGTCCTTACTATTGCTCCTTTCGGACGAGCCACTACGCAAGTCGACAGTCGACGCACTTGATATGTTGTATCAGGATGATTTCCAACCAACACTTACGTGGGATGAGATTCTGGCGGATGATCCGCTGGAGGCCGATGGTGTATGGGACGAGGTTGACTTTCGAGCTGGCTCAGAGGACGAGGACACAACTCTGCTCAGTCTAGCCTCATCGCACACAAGCGAAGATACAAGGTCGTCCAGTATCGATGAGAGGTCTGTCGATGTTGCTGCTCAGGCTTTCGTGCTTCCTATTCATTCCGACGAGCTGGGGAGTGTTCTGCACGCCAAGCAGCAGACAAACTTGACGGAGGTACAGCTGATTCGAGAAACGCTACACATGCTATACGGCTTGCCGACAGCAATATACAAGATCGATGGAGTCGATCACACTATACGCGCTCAATCTTCAATCATGCTTGAGAGTCTGTCAAAGACAGCCTTGAGCAGCTTACTACAATCTTTTGCCAGTATGGGGACTGAGATTGGTGTACTTCGTCACTACAGCAAAGTGAGACATGACGGCTTCTTAATACAGACCTTCGCTGCTGCCATTGATGAGCAGCTCCAGGACTTTGGCGCTAGCATTGCAAGAATCGAAAACAGCTTTGTCAATATGAATGAGTCACTTGTCGTCAGTCTGATCACTCTGGAGAGTGAAGTGCGAAACCTCGTCGAGCAATTTGTATATCTCAAAACCGTCATCCAAGTCATGCATGGACTCCCGACGACCCAGTCGTTTCGACTTCTCGACGAGCTTTACAATCATGTCTGTATGGCAGAGATCATCGGCGACTCCGAAGGCTTCGACAGAACTTCAAGACTCTTCTCACGCTGCTTACATACTTATCTCAAGCCACTTGGGACGTGGATGGATGACGGGGATCTTGGATTGCCAAATGTTGCGTCGCCATTCATAAGTCGCGATAATGTTGGTATCTCGAATTTTTGGAAGGATCGCTACATTCAAGCACTAGACGAAGACGGGCTGTTCACAGGCCCTGGCTTCCTGCAATCGTTGATGCCGCAGATGTTCGCAAGTGGCAAGAGTGTAGCGTTCATGAGAGAGCTTGGACTCTCCACCACCACACCAGAGCACGTACTGAGCGAGATCGATCGAGTAATACCAGACTTCTCCATTAAGCACGCAGCAGATGAACAAATCTCTCTCATTCCCTTTCCACAGCTTTTACATTCCAGACTAGAGGCATGGGTCTCGAGTAAGCACCAACATACTTGGCGTACACTATCGCAACATCTCCAGCGCAAGGGTGGTATTATGAATACAGTCGAGGCGCTCGAGTATCTCTACTTATCCAAAGACGGTAGTCTGACCAATCAATGTGCATCCACCGTCTTCGCTAAGCTTGACGCGGGTAAGGCTACCTGGCATGAGCCACTCTTCCTTGAAGACCTCGTGCGATCATGCTTTGCCAATTATGCAAGTGTCGACAAACGACGGATCAGCATCACCAGAATCAATGAAGCAAAGTTCATAGAACGCTCCCGACGAGACAGAACAGTCAAAGCCCTGGCTATTATCCCAGCATACATCGCCTATAGCTTCCCGGCTGATATTCATAATATCATATCGCCCAAGACCGCCATGCCGATCCACGTAGCTATCTCGACCATCCTTCTCCAGCTCCACCGGCCTATCTCTCTCCTCTCTCTCCGCTCCCTCAAGCACTCCAAGACCAGCCACCACGCCCAGCAGGCCCGCAGATATCTGACCCTCCGTCTCCGCCACCGCCTGCTTCACACCCTTACCACCATTCGCTCCCATCTACTCCACGAAGCCATTGCCCCGGCATCACGTACACTACATAGTGCGCTCATGTCCGCCACTTCCATCGACGGCCTCATCGCTGCACATGCCACGTACATGGCTCGTCTCGAGCGTGGCTGCCTTCTCTCTACGCAGGTCTCTGGCGTGCACGGCGCAATTCTTAGTCTGGCGGACCTGGGCGTGCTATTTGTGCAGTTGCAGATACGGCTGCAGGGCGAATCAAGTGCAAAGGCGGTGAAAATTGCACACGACGACGACGGTGACGTGAGCTCCGACTCCGAGCATGAATCTGGAGATGAAACAAAGGCCGATGCCATCCCAGCACTCCCGGCTAGACCCCTCACAGCCGCGGAAGGTGCAACACGCATGGCGCAGATGACTTTGCAGCACGATCAGCTGCTTGGACTTGTGGTTGCCGGCTTACGCACAGCAGCGCGTGGTGCGGCGGCCCAGGACGACGAGGGTGAGGGGGTGAACACAGGGAAGGCCGGCGAAGCCAGTTGGGGCGTGCTTGCCGAAGTGCTGGGATGGGCGCTGGGAACATGAACGGGACACTGACGGGTCATGGACAGTATAGACTGGGTAAGGCTATGCCGATGGGACAGCCAGAGATAGGACCGTAGGTTGCAAGCATAAGCAGTGTCGTATGCGTCCTCAACGTGTATCGCATCATGGTATTGGTGTTCCCAGTGCATACACAACCCAATGACAACAGCTCGCAAGTCGCTCGACCATGGTCCTCACTAAAACACGCCCTGTTATTGTATAGAGTATTGCCCACACAAAGCACGGTCCATAGCCTTGCCTGGGGTGTGTGCTTACTGGATCAACCTGCTTAAGGCTAGCGCATTGGCCCCTATATTCCCCGCATTTTGCAAAGACGCGCTTGCTTGTACCAAATCAAAAGAACAAATACACAGGTCCCACCCCTCGACCTCGATTGCAGTGTTCACCTTCCTTCCTGTCCACCTTCTTCAGTCACTCCTTTGCTAATTCACATATCCACCATGTCTGTGCTGCCGAAATGGATCGAAGTAGCCGCGCCGAGCCTGGACAGGCCATTTGGCGTTCACTTATGGCCCATCTTCGAACACTTTTTCACAATGATCAAGGGCTACAGGCCGCAGGACTTTGACTTCGTCACGGCCAAGACACCCATGTCGACGCTACAGGAGACATCCATCACACTTGTCGTCTACTATGTTGTCATCTTCGGCGGGCGGGAGCTCATGCGCAGCAGGCCTGCTTTCTCCTTGAACGGCCTTTTCAAGATTCACAACTTTTACCTGGTCCTCATCAGTGGCGGGTTGTTGGCGCTGATGCTTGAACAGCTCATCCCAGAAGTTGTGCGCAATGGTGTCTTTCACGCTATTTGCGCGCATTCAGGTGGCTGGACCAGACAACTGGTTGTCCTTTACTACGTATGTTTACACTTTTCCCCTGCCAAGCCTTCAAGCTAATTCTGTACAAGTTAAACTACCTTACAAAGTACCTCGAGCTCATTGACACCGTGTTTCTCTTTCTCAAGAAGAAGCCCCTCACTTTCCTGCATACGTACCACCATGGCGCCACTGCTCTTCTCTGCTTCACCCAGCTCCACGGACATACATCCGTTTCTTGGGTGCCCATCACCCTGAACCTTATGGTGCACGTTGTTATGTACTGGTATTACTTCCAGGCTGCTCGTGGTATCAAGATCTGGTGGAAGAAGTATATCACTATTCTCCAGATTTCTCAGTTCGTCATTGACCTTGGATTCATCTATTTTGCATCATACACATACTTGTAAGTTTGTTGTTGACTTTGTCCTGAGGTGCGACATTGACATATAGTCCTTAGCTCCTCCACATACTTTCCCTGGGCACCAAACGCTGGCAGCTGCGCCGGAGAGGAATGGGCTGCTATCGCTGGCATGGGTATTCTATCTAGCTACCTCTTGCTTTTTATCAGCTTCTACTTCGCCACCTACAAGAAGCCTGCAAGCAAGAACCACGGCAGGACACGATCTGTCGAGGCGCTGATCGAGATGAAGGATGAGAAGATTCCAACCATTGCAGAGGCAAGAAGGAAGTTCAGTGCCGGAAAGGAGAGCAGACCTGATCCTAGCATCTTTGCCAGTGGCAAGGAGACCTCATCGCCACGTGTCACCAGGTCGCGCAAGGCGTAATGCGACAGCGACAGCGACAACTTATGGTGGAAAGAATGTGAGGAGTGGAGCTGGCGTAGGCTCGGCTCTATTTGTCATGGTTCGACGACTCATTGGAACACGACTGGAATGCCGTAAAGATGGGATTTGAGTGCAGGATCGACGGTTGGTTGATTGTGCAAATGACGGATGGAAAATTCGACGGACAACAGCGGCAAACTTGATTTCCTTTCTGGCGTCGCGGCGTACAAATGCACGGTACACTTACCTAGAGGCATACGTAGATCTAGATTTGTATGGCACCGCATAGGCTGTGGGAGTATGTACAGAAACAAAGGATATATCGACTTGAGCACAGTATGATGTTCCGAGCCACAACCCTGCTGCGAGCTCACACTCTCATGGTGGTGAATGTTGAGGAAGAGCTTGCGTACAGCATTTGCTGCCAACCAAATGAGATCCGCCGCTCCAGAAAGACTGTACGTTGCTGTCCTGGTAAGCTAGCGTGCATCTACGATGTGGCAAGCACGATATCGTTTTCCCTTTCGTTCCTTTCACAAAATATTGCACCATGCATGTTCGGACAGATCATTCCTCTTCCTCTAGTCTTGTATCTCTCTCTCTCTCCCTTCCCTTACGGTGACTTCGCAGTCAGCCTGCGGAGGCATACGGCACTCTCCCGATTACATCCCCGAGTGAGGAAGCACGCGGGCACTATATGTACGACAGCATCGGTTCAGAGCTTGGAGGAGTCAAGTGGTCTTCGAGCTACCTCGTCTTTTTGGCGTCACGGCGAGAGTCATGGCTTGACGACCGTGATCAAGCGCCCCTGCCTCCCAAGAGGAAAGGGCAACGACATAGCTAGTATCACGAGTCAATGACGACCTCTTTGCACCGGCATCGACCTAGCACGGCGGCAGCGACACGCTCCCTGGTGCTCCTAGGCTGTTGTCCTTCCTTGTGTTGCGTTGATGGCAGCTCTGCTTGCCTGACGAGAGGTTAGAGCTTAAGGAGCTTGACGGTGTTAGAAAGTCATGGCGAGATTCACTTCACAAAGTAAGATGCGTCGTTTTGATACGTGTACATGTTGTTATGCCTTCATCCTGGCTTCAAATGCCGGGACATTTGTCTAGGACATCAGTGGTATATTCGTCCAGCTCTTTTGTAGGTGGTGCCCTGCTTCCCCTTGGTCTCTTTGCTGCAACGGTTTCCTGCTTGACATCAGCATCACCTTTTGGCTCGAGAGGAGACTAGAAGGCATTATAGACATAAGTAGAATGCATTTCTCGAGGCTTGACGGCGAGATTCACAGCCTCACGGGGAGAAAAGGTACGTTCCGTTCCGATTACATTGGAGCTTAGCATAGCCGTGCACTACTAGAGCATCTATATACAACGTGGCGAGTAAAACACCTGGCCACCTCGTGTGTGGTACCCCTACATCCCTAGGTCTCCTGGAGTTATGATTAGTTCTCTTGCTACTGGTATTGCCCGCCGCTTAAGATGAGACGAAGTAGCACGTCGAATATAAACCCGACGAGGCACGGCACGCTTCACAGACACAAAAGACACGATCAATTCCATTCCATAGCAGCATCACCGGCCGCAACCCACTATCGGGTATCTACCATAAACTCCTCCTGCCCACCCC
>Ga0268250_10000840_pt1 | contig 13885 bp, 14 predicted proteins | sample AgamicAsSfe_FD_200448 | JGI IMG/M metagenome (GOLD analysis project Ga0268250, IMG submission 200448) | Agave microbial communities from Guanajuato, Mexico - As.Sf.e (v2) (version 2) | ecosystem: Host-associated > Plants > Phyllosphere > Phylloplane/Leaf | place: Guanajuato, Mexico | collected... | reverse complement strand
CTGTACGAATTGCATGTGAGACATACACTGACTTCATACACCTACACTAAGTATTGCTGCTGTTGCAACCATCTGCAGCAACCCAAACTTGATGGACAAGATCTGTGTCGCTAGAGACGAGATATGTGGTGTCTATGGCTTTGTGTTTTACAGGGATGGCGAGTGGATCTGGACTGTCGTCGATGACAACTTGTACCTCCGAAATAGCGATTTCGACGCCGCTTGGGGTGACCGCTATGATCCAACGAATGCCAAAGAGAAGAAGTACAAGGACAATCATCAAACTGGATCTGAAGCGCTATATTTCGCCTCATGCGCTGATGAGAACGAGACATGGCTCCCATTGCTGGAGAAAGCTTACGCTAAAGGTATGAAAGACTTTTGCTGATCGCAATTACTCGGAGTATAAGTGTAATCTGCTAACAAACCTCAGTGCACGGGGACTATGATTCTATTGCTGGTGGCTGGAGTGGCGAAGCAGTGGAAGATTTGACCGGTGGCGTAACAACCAAGATTCCCACTGATCGGGTCCTGGATAAGCAACGATTGTGGGAAGAATTGCTCCAAGCCGGCAAGAAGTTCCTCTTCTCAGCATCATCGCCTAGTATTGATGGTGATGACTCGGACGCTCGACGGGGTCTCGCTTTAAATCACGCTTATTCGGTCATCAAAGCGGTAGAAGCTGAAGGAGAAGATGGAAAGAAGCACCAGCTGGTGTTGATTCGCAATCCTTGGGGCAAACGGGTAAATGCCTCTATGGGAGAGTGGACAGGGCCATGGTCTGACGGGTCTCGCGAATGGACGACTTACTGGCTAGACAAGTTGGGCCACAAGTTCGGAGACGATGGCCTGTTTTGGATGTCGTACAAGGATCTGCTGAAGCGATTTGATATTCTTGACCGTACGCTTCTCTTCAACGAGGAATGGACTGTAGTGCAGCGATGGACAAGCGTTCCAGTTGCTTGGGTCACAGGCTATGTGAATACGAAGTTCTCTGTAGAGATCAAGAAGTCTGGGCCTACCGTGTTTGTCCTTTGTCAGGTAAGTTATGAAACATTGTCATTCACAATATTCGCTAATCTCTCATAGCTGGATGAACGCTACTTCAAGGGCTTGGAAGGCAAGTACGACTTTGACCTGCACTTCATATTGCAAGAGAAGAATGCGGAACCAGGTCACCATATTGTGCGTGCTCGCGGTGCTTGGTTCGGAAACCGTAGTATCTCTGCTAAAGTCGAACTCGATGCTGGAGTGTATGAAGTTCTACCGAAAATCGAAGCTTCAAGAAATGCAGATGCTCCAGATGTTCCCGAAGTGGTTACCAAGCTCGCGGAGCGCAACCCGCAGAAGCTTAGGCAGATCGGCCTGAACTACGACATCGCAAATGCCAAAGGTATCTTCGAACTTACCGAAGAAGAGCGGAAGAAGAAGGAACAAAAGAGGAAGGAGGCGGCTGAAAAGAAAAAGGAGAAGGAGGAAGCGAAAGAGAAGGAGAGGGCCGAATTTGAAGCTTGGAGAAAAGAGAAAGCTGATTTCGAAGTTTGGAAGAAAGAAGAGAGAGCCGAATACGAGACATGGAAGAAGGAGAAAAAAGAGCGTGAGATGAAAGAAAAGGTTGGAGAATCTGGCAAAGCTGAGGAAGAACGTGGCGACGGGGGTTCAGCCACAAAGCAACCTGGCCCCACCACTGGTTTGATCGAGGAAGCTAAGCAGGACGCCGACAAAACTACCTCATCTGATACCGAAGGCACGGCAAAGGCTCCCATCGAACTCCCGATTCAAAGCAAAGAAGCCCTGCAAGAAACGAAGCTAGTCATTGAGCCCGCACTCGAACCACGCGACTCCAGTGACAATGGAGACGCAAACCATACACCCACCTCTGAAGTCCACCCCAACGATGCCGAAAGCGACAACCCTGACCACAGCAGCAGCACATCTCCTCAAGCCCGCGTCATGCGTTCACAACACTCGATCGCATCACACTACCGCCCTCCACCACCACCAGACTACCGCGGCTTTCCACGGTATGCTACTTCTGGCGAAGTGGCCCCTCCACCTCCACAAGCAACTCCTGCAAAGGAACAGCCTAAGCCATGGAACGCAGTCTGTGTGCTAGGCCTAAGAGTTTATAGTCAGGATCCCGACGTAAGTATCAAATTGGTAAAACCAAAGAATGGAGAAGAAGGCGCAATCCTGGATGTCGACGGAGACACAGCGGCAGGGGCGACGATGTGATTGTGTTGAGAGTGTGTTAAGGTATACATATGCGTACGTGTTTAGCAGGCATTTTGGAAACGTATACAATGGTATTTGGGTGCACATCTTGCTATGTCTTTTTTGCTTGCTGATATAATGTTCTTCTTGTCATTATAAACCACACCCGGTTACATGACACCATCAGTCATCTTTCTCACCACTAATCATTTCTTTACTCGGCCAGCTTGACACCGTTCAGCATGATTGCAGCTCGAACCTGGGCGCCGTTTCCTACATCGAAATTGTCCCGTATAGCCATACCCTCCGCACCCATCACATCTTGGAAACCCACTTGCGCACTTCCAAACTCCACCTCCTTGTTCAGCAGCGCAATTTTGAAGGCTCCTGGGTTCGCCAACATCGCTGCGGTGAGAGGGATACGGAATGCTTGGTCGAAGGCTGGATTGAAGATATCGGTGCCAGGAGTATAGGTTTGGACCGCGGTTTGGAAGGTCTGGTCACCCCAAGTGACCTTGACGCTGGGGTTGAGCTCGTCACGGTTGCCTTGGAGTCCGTTGGCGCTAGCAATGAGTACAGTGGCCAGACCGCAGATCTGACCCTCAGCTTGGCCTTGAGCGTTGGCGGAAGAGAGGGCCTGCGCGTCGGTGACAAAGTTGAAGAACTTGGCATGTATAAGTAGTCGTGCCTGGGTAGCATTACCCTTGTGTGAGAGGCTCAGATCCTGCGAACCGCCCTTGAGTAGGATTTCCTTGACAGTGGTCGAGCCGACACCCATGTCGTCGTCACCAGCTAAGTCGTCGTCCTGAATATCCACAGAAATGTCTTGTTCGTAATCTGATACCAAGAAGTCGTGCGTCTCATTCCACTCGGGCTCGTGGTTATTATCCACAACGCTTGTCTTCCACTCCGCTTCGGCACCTACTTTGACCTTGACGTAGCAATCCGGTACATCTTCCAGCTTGACCTTAGAGAGCAGTTTCCTCATTGTACTCTTCTTCTCACCCTTCTTGGGAGTATCAATTCCAGTTGCTCGAGCTACCGTGATACGAATAATACCATGGTGAGGCTGGTGGGCCTTGAAATAGTCGACGTCGTTTGTCATCTTGACAAGGAAGCGGTTGGGCAGTACAGCCATTCCATCAATGATACCAAGAATGGTTTTGCGGACTGTGCTGTCAATAACAGAGAAGTCGGCAATATTGGCGGCGTCGGTGAAGTCAAGCTTGAGGCTTGGTGTGTTGAGGAAGGCGATCTGTGCTGCACCAATCTAGTTTTGGCATCAGTGTGCATTCGAGATGGCTTGAGGGTAGAGTTCGCACATACCAAGGGAATGACGTTTATCAACGGGCACAAGAGTACACTGATCCGGCCCTTCATGTGAACCTTCTCAACACCCTGCACGCCACATCAGTCACAGCTCAGCTAATCACGTCTATCATATTCGAAACATACCACTTTCGGAACCATCTTTCCGTCGAGCTCAAAGTCACACACACCCTCCCAGTCCATATCCATGTCGAGCTTGATGCCATCGGTCTTGGTCTTGTGAACGTCCACGTTGGAGAAGCCAATAGGAATATGTCCAAAGTCGATCTTGGTGAAACGCAGATTTCCAAGAGGACCAGGTAGAGTTGAGGCGAGGATAGGCTCAACAGTTTCTTTGATTATGTTAGAGCCCGCAACGCAGATGTTTGGCCAGAGGTTCTTGACGATGTCGTTAAGGAAGCCTGATTTATACCAGTTAGTACATGCGGTGCGACAGTTGCTGGTATCATTTACCGGCTGGTTCAGCACCACCTGAGGCGGTCAACACATCGACAAGGGATGCAGGCGCCTGGTTAGCCATGATGTTCAACTGGTCTTCGCGTTCTGTTTGGTGGCGATTAAGCTTCGTAGGTATTGCAGCTCGAAACAGTACTAGTTCGTGCTCAGAGGTGATAGGGTTCGGAAGGTAGAGAGTCTGGTTGAAGAGAAGCTCAAGGAAGGTTGATCGCCAGTTTTGAAGCGCGTCAATTGGCACGCTCCACCACGTGTTGTTCCTGCTTGTTGTTACCTGATCTTGGAAAGACCCAGGTTGACGTCACTTCTCAAACGCGCCGTGCTGCAAGTTCAAAGGTTAAACCCCGCACTGGCAGTGAAAGCCACATGTTGAAGCCACAGACACGTGTCGCGCTTTCTTCTCGCGCTTCAGCCACCTGCAACTTCCTCAGGGTCTTGGCTCACCAGACCCCATCAATTCACTCTGAAAGTTTTTCTAACCGTTTCTGATGCTTTGGCTATTTGCGTCTCAATTCCACGTGTTTTGCTGATCTTTGTATCCAATACGCCACAAAGACGCCACACTTCCCTTTTCACCCATCATGCACGCTCCTGCTGCGGTCATCTTGCAGTTGGAGATCATCGCATCATGACCCTGGCCGCGCGGAGACGATTGGGGCGCTGTCGCTAATCGACCAGAAGCAAACATCTACCCATGTGAATATCTCACGTCGGTTACACCGAACCGTCTTTGGTGGCTGGCCATGTGCAAACGACGTGCATGAGAACTCGATCTGCTTTTACGGGCCGCTGTCAGACACCAAGGGTCTAAGATGCCACGGGTCGGTCCTATCACACCGGTAACCAATGCATCTCGTTGGCTTAAGCCATATCCTGGTGTTCGTGAGGGCGTCTGCAGCCGAGACTTGTCCTCTCATCTCGTTGCGAATACCCAGTATTTGCTGCATACATCCATGTCTTAAGACTTATCCTTCAACCACATCTGGACATCACGCCGAGTTCGATACGAGATATGAGAGATAGACAAGCAAGGACGGGGAGACGGATCTTAGGCCGCCTGAGCGATCGATTTCTTGAAGGCTGACAACTTGGCACAGAGTGTATCGACGATGTATCACATTGTAGCATTGGAGGGTCTCTATGGGGAAAAAGCAAATGCCACGCCTGCCGTAGTGCTTTTGCTTTCCAACCATCCGGTGATACTCCATCTTTCTTCAAGGCGGCAGCGGCTTGCCATTGGGCGTCAGCCCGTCACAAGCCCTCTCCAACACGCTTGCGTCGATGCTTTGCACAACCTCTCCATCGTATGCAAGCAACACCCCTTCACCACTCGAAGCGTACGATTTCCATCCCGACTCTGGTAGCCCATTGATCGAATCCTTGGCGAAGGCAAGATAGTAATCCTGTGCCTGCTCACTTACTTCTCTCTCGAAATCCGTACCGTTACCTCTCGCGATACCATAGGTGCCAAAGTACAATGGAAGATCAGAGGAGTGGTATGCACCCTCCCAGAATTGCGGGGAGATATTGCTGAAGTTTCCGCCGTAAAGGTAGCGGAATGTTGTGGTATTGGCTGCACTACGATCGTGGGTTGTCTGTGTGACAGGGCACAGGAATAACGAAGCAGTTGTAGCGTCTGCTTGCGCTTGATCAGGACCATATGTTTGATTATACGGCAGAAATGCGATACCCTCGTTGGTCGTTGTACCAATAATCGCCGGCTTACGCGTGAAGTTACCAGCAAGAGCACGTGCTGTGTAGTTTGCGAAAACCGTACGGTCGTCGACTATTGGGACGAAGCTTAGCCCAGGTGCCGTGCCATTGTCGGAGTACCCTTTGAGGAACAACTCGATGTCACTAGATTCAATTTTTCGTAGACAGTCGATTTCCGCATCCGCGTCGGCATCATTGCAGCCAAAGTGCTGAGCGACGAATGTGAAGTTCGATTGCTGTGTATCAGCGCTAGCAATCGACAAGAATGCTGATCCGGAGTTCATGATCAAGCCTGAAACGATAGGGTCTTCTGGGTAAGCAAAGTTGTAGTAGTCGACGGAGATGGCACCTGCGGACTGGCCCCAAAGAGTAATACGGTCTGGATCACCCCCGAAATTACCGATATTGTCGCGACTTGATAAGTCAGTCATTGCTTTATTTGGGTTCATGTCTGAGCACTTACATCCATTCCAGAGCGAGGCGCTGGTCTAAGAAGGCCAGGTTCTGTTCGTCATCCGCAAGCGCTTTGGCATTGGGGAAACCGAAGATGTTCAAACGGTAACTGTTACTCTGGTAAACCTTATGTAACATCAAATCTACTGAGTCAGACTCACTTGATTCCGACAACGATGTGATCCCCTGACCTCTCTACCCATCGGGCAGGATTCTGGTATGGTACCGTGGGCCCACCCGTCACGAATCCTCCTCCATGAATCCAAACCACTACTGGCAATGGTTCCTCACATTGATCCAAGGGAGCCCAAACGTGGAGGTTTAGGCAGTCCTCACCTTGGTAGTCCCGCGGCTGAATAATGAATTCCGGTGCGTCTGTGAGCCAGACATTAGGTGCATTGCCCTCAAACTGGGGGCAAGCATGTCCTAGATCGGTCGCCTTGATCGTTGCATTCTCTTTAGACTTTGGGGCTGGAGGCAGCCAGCGTCGTGCTCCTACGGGCTGTTCCGCAAACGGTATACCGAGGTACTGTGCAACATTTGGCGTGATGTCATCTGTAAAGCCCTGAACTGGTCCGGAAGTCGTGTCAATGTTCAAAGAGCTGACAGCAGTCACAGCTTGAAGCTGGCTGAGTCCCAGGAGAAGTGTTGCAGCGAACGCCATAACGGAAGGATTGCGGAGTTGCGAATCGCTTCTACCCCAGACCCCATCTTTTAATTTGTACTTTTCCCAATTCCCCCAAAGAATCACGGATCAACATCGTCACTAGCGATGTCATAGCTCCATGCACCGCATCGGGGCTCTTGGACCGATAGGGTTGCAACGCAGAGGTTTCGCCGAATTCTTAGATGCTGTCACCACCGTAAAGATACTTAGAGATATCTTGTAATCTAACAGAGTCAGAACACTAGGAAGAATTTCAAGACCCTACAAGCAGGTCTAGGTGATAACGCATAGCTGTGTTGCTTCCACATCCTTCGTGAGAAGGTACAAGCTCGGCCGATGATTATCCGGGGCAGGCGCCGTCCCCACACTTTCCCCACTTTGTACTCGGGATCGTCACCGAACGGGCAAGCATCATAAGTGCGGCATCTTCCAACGGCTTTACGAAAATCAAAACCCGAAGATTGTGGCATTGTTCTGACTCAAGTTCGTTGTTCGAATTTCGGCATGAAAGTCCTTATTACTGGAGCCGGCGGCTTTGTCGGCCAAATTTTGGCCAAAAGACTCATCGAATCAAACACCGCAGATGCACTCATCTTGGCCGACGTTAATCCACCTCCAAATCCAACATCGTCACAGAGCGTACAATGTACTGCGGCGGACCTCACATCACTATCAGCATGCGAAGATCTCATCGCTCAACAACCAGATGCTGTATACATTCTTCATGGCATCATGTCGAGCGGTAGCGAAGCAAACCTCGAGCTAGGCCTTAGAGTCAACTTTGAGTCTGTGCGCCAACTACTGGACACCATTCGGACCAAGCGACCAGGAATCAAAGTGGTCTTCACTTCTTCTTGCGCAGTTTTTGGGCGGAAGGCCGTTGAGAATGTGGCAACAGAGACGGACATCGTGCCTATGCCTGAATCTAGTTACGGCACCCAGAAGCTCATGATTGAGTTCCTCCTTAACGATTATTCACGACGCGGGCTCATCGACGGACGCGTCGTTCGTCTTCCAACTGTCTTTGTCAGAGCTGGCGCACCTACTGCAGCAGCTTCGTCATTCGTCTCGGGTATCGTACGCGAGCCAATACATGGACAAGAGTCGGAGTTACCAGTCGACCCAAGTATTGGCATCTGGCTTACTTCGCCACGCACACTCGCGGCAAACCTTGTACATGCCATCAAGGTACCAGCGGAGAAATTTGGGCACTTTAGGCAGGTACTACTACCGGGTTATACAGCAACGAGTGGAGAAATTTTGGATGCCCTGGAGAGAGTTGCGGGCAAGGAGACAAGAGCTTTGGTGAAAGAGAAGAGGGATGAGACGACACAGAGGATCGTTTTGAGCTGGCCAGCGAAGTACGACACTGCGAGAGCAAGAGAATTGGGTTTTAGCGAAGACGTTGGGCTTGAGCAGACGATTCGCGACTTCATTGATGGAGAGAAGCGGACAGCATAAGAGCAAAACCTACCGACAGCTTTGCCTAGCAGATATGTGTATACTAGGAGCTGCCCGTTCATGGTTCACATAATCGAAGTCATCACGAAGAGAAGGTCAAGTGTCGTTGCAAATTATTAATTTCGTTTCTACTAATTATCAGAGCATTGGAACTCTCTGTTCTACTAGCTACTCTTATGACCTCTTGTTTCGTTCGTCCTAACCATAAACGGGTGACTTAGTGTAACCAGGGAATTGTTGAAGAACTTGCTTGTCGATGGCGGCCAACTTCGGGCAACCCAACTGTCCAACAAGGCCTCCAACGGCACTGGTGAGTGCGTCAAGCGGTCCAAGAAGGATGTCTGGCTTGGCTTGTGCTGAGGCCTGGTAGACAAAGCAGCCGAGATTGTTCCCCTCAAGGAGTGACGCACCATTGAAAACACCACCGGTCAGGTCAGCTACGTCAACACCAACGAAGGAGTTGGGTGTACCAGTGTTTCCACCGATATCGAGAAACTTAGGGTGGAGAACAGCAGCATTGACAGCATCCGCAAGGAAGTATGTGGTCTCGTATGGATATTCAAGAGCACGTCGGTACCAGTTCTCTGGGATGCGCTCCGAGCCTTGCACTGCGTTGTAGTTTCCGTTCGTACCCTGAACTCCAAACCAAGATTGGATGACATCGTATGGGAGAATACCAGTGGGGTTCTCAGCGGTGTGGTTGGCCATGAAGCGGAAGATGAAGGTGTACGCAGCAGGTTGCACCAACACGCCCGAGAACGGCCCATTGAAAAAGTTGGGGTTAGTTTGCTTCTGAACGTCAAATCGATGGCTCCTGAAGTTTGTCAAGCTCTCAAGGGTAACCACACCACCGGGGGAGTAGTCGATCAATTCTTGGAACTGGCTAGTGACAGTCTTGTAGTTGTTACCCGCCTGGTAAAGGTCGGGCCGTGTTGGTGATGCATCGGCTTCGTATTTGTTGTGCGATCCGGTCAACCCGTTGCCTAGAATTCCTGTTGGACCTCCCTGAGCGAGAGATGGCGTGCCGCCAATTGACCAGTTCAACAGGTCGCCGTCGAGGGCGCCACCGAGAACTGAAAGGAAGGTCGAAAGAATGGGTCCCATGCCCACGACCTTTTGTGTTACGTCGATGTATTGTTGAACACTGGCGTATCCGTTGTGGGGGAGGAAGTTGTGATTGGCAAAGGCGTTTAGACCCGGGCATGGTCCTCTGAGGTCGTTCGGCCCTGGTGCAACGTACTCGTGACCACTGCCAGCAGTGACGTTGATGTATTGCGCCTTTGCGTTGAAGATGGGTACTGGCTCGAAGATAGCTGTCGCAGCACCGGCACCAGCTTGACGTCCTTCCAGTTTTACCAACCTCGCGGCCTCCTCGGCGCGCTTCAGAAGCTCAGAATCATGTCCAGCAGCCTCCAAGATGGCCGTTGGCCAGGCAGAGACGAGAGGCGCCGCGGCAACCAAAGCCAGTTGAAGAGAAGAGAAGTGCATGTTTATGATTGATGAATAGGCTTGATGCTGACAATGAAGTGTAGACGGAGTGGTTGGGCATACTATATACTGCTCTACAGGCAACGCATTCAGCAATCGCCATCGCATCTCCTATTACCGAGTATCCTGGATGACGCGCATCGGCGACGTGTCGTGTGAAAGGACCGCGGTTCACCAGCTTGCTGAACAGGAACCCCGCTGTCGATCTCTGTAGTCGATAGTACACAACGTGCGCCGGTCATCTCTCAGGGACGCTTTTGGATATGAAGGGCCGGGTGTAGATGACAACCCGTCATCTCTGATTCGCGGCTCATCCTCGATCTGAACTCTGGCAGTCGAACTATTACATAGGGGTCCGGGGTAGTGCCCGAAGAAAGAGGGTCAGATGGTGAACAATGTGGGACGGTGGCCAATGTCAAGCAACCGCCACCCGCGCCAAACGTGAACTACCTGTGAATTATGTGCACTAAGGTCTTCAAAATTCTAAGACCTGGCTGAAATTCGTATGCAGGATGCGGTAGTTGGCGGTACTTGCCAGGGGTATTAGTCGGATGTAGGCCAGCCCGGACCAACAGGATAAATCCCCTGTCCAATCATGACGAACGGCGATCTTCCTCCATCCCAACTCATCGTGGGATCGGCAAAAGGTTGCCGTCTGGTGTTGTTTAGGGTCCCTTAGCCGTTATTTGTCAAGAAACCTGGGTGTAGGAAATATGGAAAGTTGCCTCGGTCGAAACGCACTGTACCAATGACGACGTAGTTAATGGTAAACTCTCTCCTTCTCCTCCTAGCCTGCCAAGGTAACATCTCCAGATTCTTGAGCGATCGTGGAACATACTAACAGACTAGTATCCTTGTCTCATGGATGCAGGCGCTGTTGCAAAGTTATGTGGCTACGAAGCGGGTTGCGCAAAAATACGACCTGAGTTACAGCACAATGCTGTTACCAACAGAACTCGGCGAGACAGCTCCAACTATGACCCTTTCATGGATGCTTTTTTATTGCTTTTCTACTACAAAATTAGATTTGCGCGGAGAATTGTTATATGGCACTCTATTTTGGCACAACCAAAGAACACTAGTAGCTGTCGTTCGCTCAGAGTTGGAAGCACTACAGGCTCTTGCCCATCTGTCTAGGGCTACCGAAGCCGATTCTTCCCGTCAGGGATGTCACTACGTTGAACGTCGCCGACATCCGTAGTAATCCTGGGAAGTACCATGTGAGCATATAGCAAAAATGGTCTCATCCCAGCGTGCGCTGTCATCAAGCACGGGTCTACGGCCAATTAGAGTTTCACGTTTCACACGCAATCGTAAGAGCCACCTGACAACATAGCACCATGCCATCGGTAAGAACCAGTGTCAAGGAAAGTTCATCGTACCAGTAGACCGGACAGCGCTTCATCTCCCCCTGCAGACCTCCAAAGAAATGCCTAGATCTTTGGCGATCGATGCAGACTTCTACTATTGGATTTGGCAGGAGCGCCAAAGACGTCATGATATCAGTGAAACAGTTCAACATCTTGGTGGCGTTTCTCATTAATGTCACTTTCACTTCAATATCGCACGTAATATGGCATTCTCCGCGGCGGAGACAGATTGGGGACTTCGAATTTGTCTAAGTGACGCTACCCAGTGCGCAATGGCTAAGAAGCAAGATAGAATGATCTTAGGCTCTCATGAAGGATGTTGATACTGGGGAGTTGAGACTGAAATATACATTCCAGTAATACGACAGTCATCGATGAATGGAATACACAAACTCGCACAGGCTATACACAGTTCACCACTCGAGTATACACAGTCTTTGGACTCCGCTCCAGTATTCACTACCCCTGTTCGCAAGCTCGTTCGATCTTGCCACACGTTATGGAGAGCTTTTACTAGCCGCATGTCCCGAACTGCGGCTGGCAACCCCACGACAATCTACAGTAGTCATCCTGCCCATTGCCACACCATCCATAGCTCGAACAGCATCTCCCGAAAGTACTGCCCGTACAAGTCTGGCCACTCCCATCTGCTCCACACCGTCCGTTGGTACTGACATTGGTCGGAATAGGTGCCGCAGAAGAGGTTGGGCTAGGCGTTGGTGTCGTTGTTGGGGTGGGAGTAGGAGTGGGCGATGGCCTGGTTGAGGAGCTGCTAGGAGGAACAGGGATAGGGATCGAGGAAGAAGAGCCCGGCGGCGGTGGTGGTGCCACACCACCACAACTTCCAAAGCCGAGGCGACACCCAGTGCCGCAGAAGTCAAGGGAGTTGCCGCAGTAATAGTACTCCGAGCAGCAACTTCCGAAGACGGAGCCCGCACATGTTGTTACGTTTCCGCATTGCCCATTCGTGGAGGGAATCAGAGTGCCGGAGGGCAGCGGCGGTAGAGCCGACGAGCTTGAAGGGACAGTGACTGAGCTTGTTGGCGGCAGAGGCGTGGGAGTTGGCGTGGGAGTTGGCGTTGGCGTAGTGGTTGGCCCTGGTGCTGCATCACCACACCTTCCAAAGTCAGGCTGACATCCGACAATGATGCCACAGTGCTAAGGTAACCCATGTCAGCATGTAGAACATCGAGATCTTGGGACGAAGATTCGTACCTCGAACTCTGATCCGCAGTAACCATAACTTGAGCAGCATTGATTACCACCACATCTCTGATTGCTGAACTCAGCACCGCAACGGCCTGCCGCTTGCCGAGGTAATAGGTGGTGAGAAGAGCGGGAGTCGAGGTTTGGTGTTGTAGCATTACGCTCCTCGAACTGTTGTGCGACAGTGTTCACGATATTACCTGTACCGTAAAGGTGTGCTCGTGGATGCGCGATGACCTTGGTATCGATTGCTGAGTCAATAAGAGCTGATACTCCTGAGAAGCTCAGGGCTCCTGCCAGAGTGATCAACGCCCACTGCATGCTTGGCTTTTGAATAGAACGACGAGGTATGAGGTCAAACCAAGATTCCCAGCGAGCAAACCCAGGTATTAATCGGACTTTCACATGGCTTTACGGAAGCCAGGGAAAGAAATCCTGGCGCAAAGGAGTGACCGACCAACTCGATATGGCGGATGGACTTACGGAGTACTTGGCTAAGTGCAAATGAGGCTCTTTCGAGCCTGGAAGATATGCAATAGACCAATGAGAAGGCAACTCCAAGCTCGTCATGCAAATTGAAAATGTAACATTTGATGGTCGTACATGTCTTCTTAGGTATCCACGTTATTGCTAATATGGAAGTCAACCGACGAGTATGTTTGTGGGGCCTTTTGCGGTTGCATGTGTTCAAATGGGTGAATAGAAGCTTCCTGGAAAACTAGAAAGTGGCCAGAGCATCACGACTTTGGAGTACGGTGATGCATCCAAAGTGTCGCGTCTCAAGTGTGAATCTTGCCAACGCTCTTCGATCTCAGTTGGTATCACACAATTCAGAAGATAGATGCTCTATGAAATAGCTCCAGTGGTGAGGTGGGGCATTTCAGATAGCTTCGGCACCTGTCCACGTGCACTCGTAGAACTAGAAGCTTTATTTGGGAGTCGAAAGAGGCTAAATGTGAAATGCCGATAATACCGAAAGAGGACCAGGGTCGACATGGCAACGACATGCATGCCGGGAGCTCTCATGCGAAGGCTTGTGGAAACATGGAGAGTAATGCTCGATGCCAGGTACCATCTGATGTGGGGTTGCTTTACCGGGTAAGTTGGCCGTCTTCTAGAAACAAAAATCAGCCGCTGCAATTCGCACAGCCTGGTTTCGTCGGCTGACGAGACTCACTAAAGAGCCGTATGTCCAATGCGACGTGGTAGAACTCATTTGGTGGTAGATTCGGCGGATTTGAGAACACCATGTGGTGTGGAAGCAAAATAGTGAGTCCTAACGTGGCTATCACGCGCTGACCCTCTCGTGGGTGACAGACTCAGCTACCAAGCATCTACCAACGAAACCACAACACTATCAAGCCTCTAGTCGGAATACCCAAGTAAAAATATCGGAGAATGAAACTATTATGGACGCCATCATGCCCTCAATCCTTCCATGAGAGCACCCTCCTCTCTCTTCCCTACAGCCTGGAAAACGGCTCCTTCCCCACCAATGTCCAGTCCCTTCTCCGCTCTTTCATACGCTTCA
>Ga0268250_10000839_pt1 | contig 13894 bp, 14 predicted proteins | sample AgamicAsSfe_FD_200448 | JGI IMG/M metagenome (GOLD analysis project Ga0268250, IMG submission 200448) | Agave microbial communities from Guanajuato, Mexico - As.Sf.e (v2) (version 2) | ecosystem: Host-associated > Plants > Phyllosphere > Phylloplane/Leaf | place: Guanajuato, Mexico | collected... | reverse complement strand
GGGAAGCGGAGGCGATGTGGGAGATGCAGCGAGAGTGCAGGAAGCATTTGTCATGGGGTTGGTGGTGTTGGTGATTGGGATGTGCCAGGTGCTGGCGTGGTTGGGGATTAGTTGGGTTGTGATGTGATGCTGGGGGATGAGGAGGGGAGGAAGGGAGGATTTGGTGGTCAGGCGGGTGATTGAGAAGGCAGTCGAGTCGACGGCCTCGCTCAACGCATGGGAACATCATGGGAAATGGCAAGAGAAAACACTGGGACAGCCAGGGCACAGGCGTGGGGGGATGCGCATGGCCAATCATCATCGTGTCAATGGAGCTCGTTTGGATGGTCTACAGGAAGTAGAATAGCTCATGTGTAAAACGCAGTAGAGAGCACAAGAGAAGGATGTTCTGGTCCATCAGCACTGCATCGATTGGAAGCGCATTGTGTCGCGCAGCAGCAAAGACACCATGTCCCATGACATCCTTGCGATTCCTAGCTCTTGCTGTGCATCATCCTGAACCGTCGGCGTAGCACGCTAAGCTTCTCCTTGATCGTCCCATCTGTACTCGTCCCAGACAGAAGACCTCCCAGTAAAAGCTACCTCGCTGCATGTGCCTTTCCCTTGCATCTCCAAGATCTCAATCCTCCTCAGCCTTGACGCCGTCATCCTCATCACTATCAGACTTCTTGACAGCCTTCTTCTTGGGCGTGGCGACCTTGCGCTTCTTGGGCGTGGTCTCGTCGTCTTCGCCACCGTCACCGTTGAGCTCAGCCGCCTTCTTCTTGGCGGGGCTCTTCTTGGTGGGAGTAGCAGGAGGGCCTTCGCCGTTGTTGAGTGCGGTCATGGAACTGGGAGAATAAAGGAGGTTAGTCGCAGATGCAGAGTGTGAGATTGAGCTCACCATCATAGGGGAGTGCAGAGGGCGGAAGAGCGGGAAGAGACAAGGTAAGGCATGGCAGGTCGAGCTCAGAACAATGTGACGAGAACTCACGCTCTATGCTTCTTCTTGATGCCGTCAAGATGCTCTTTGACAGCCTTTGGAGTCGCTTCGGTGCCGAAGACTTTGTTGAGATGGACGGCGATGATGTCGTTTTTGACTTTGGCATCGCTCTCGGAGATGATGAAGAGGAGCATCTCTCGGTCAACGTTTTCTGGTGGAGGTTAGCAGACAGCTACATATGTATGGTGGGGTGGGATCACTTGCCGGTCCAGCTCATAGGCATATTGATGACTTGAGAGGGTGAATGGCTTGGATGGAATGTGTGTAGTGTGGTGGGTGAGTTGAGCTGGGAGCTGGGAATTTGGCTGCGGAGCAGAGCTTCAAGCTTGGTGGACGGGGGGGAGAGTGTGTTGAGCTTGCGCTTGAGCTTGAGAAATCAAAGGAAGAGCTGGGCGGACGGTGGGTAATAAGGGAAAGTGAAAGGGCAGCTCGACAAGCTCAACGTGTGCGAGTCAAGCTCGAGAGCTCAAAGTGAAAGCAGAGCTTGGAAAACAGTAGAGCGACTTGGCGACGACCCAAAGGTTGTGACTCAACTCTGCTGGCGGAGCAGCCAATTAGCAAGCAAACAAGTGGGAGAGAGCTTGTCCAGCGACAGATCTGAAACAAACGTTTGTCATTCACCTCGACATTCACGATAACGGCTGACGCATACTTAAAGCTTCACTCCCGCTCATCTTTCGACTGCTTCTTCCTCTCCCTCTCATCATCCGCACCAACACTACTCACTCCAACCAACCAAAACTGTTGTCAACCCGACAAGCTTTTCCACCAATTACCAACAAACCAACATTACCTCAAATCAACGTCAGTCGTCAGTCATCAGTCCTTCAGAGCTGAAGCATTACCCACTGACACAGTCACAGATGTCTGCCACTGCCTGGACCGACGCCGAGCGTGTAAGCATCTAGAGTGATGTTACACTTCAGCGCTGAGAACTGATCACCTCTAGGCCTCTCTTCTTGCCTCCATCATCGAGTCTGCAGGCCCTATCGACTGGAAGAAAGTCACTCTCCCCGAGGGCCGTACTGAGAAGGCATGCCGCCACGTCGTCGAGAAGGTAGGCGGTCAATTCTCACTTGCACACCTCTCAATTACTGACTGTTCATCAGATCAAGAAGGAGGCCAAACCTGCCACCGCCGATGGTGACGCCAGTCCCAAGACTCCCAAGAAGGCCACTCCCAAGCGCAAGAGCACTGGCAAGGCTGTGGACGAAGGTGTTGACATGAACGACGAGAAGGAAGTCACTCCCTCTCCTAGTCCAAAGCGTGCCAAGAAGGCGGTTGCCAATAAGAAGTGCGAGGATGCCGAGGAGGATGTCAAGGAGGAAGACGTCAAGGAGGAAGACGTCAAGGAGGAAGACGTCAAGGAGGAGAATGTCAAGGAGGAGCTCGCCGATGCGGTTGAGGCTTGAGTGCGAAATTCGCATCGCTCATTAAAGCAGTCATGTTGGCAGAACAAGTTGGAGATTGCCATGCGGCATGGATTGAATATGACATTGAGGTTCTGACTTCTAAATACGATGGATGCAATGGGATCTATTGTGAAGTTGTTTCATGTTGGCCCTTTTGAACTGAAACACGACACCGCCAAGACATCACATGCTTCTCGTCACAAAGTTTTGTAAATGCTTGAAAAGTCGGACTCAATGCAAAAGGGCTATTCTTGAGACTTTAGTTCAGGAGTCGGATGTCTATTGCAAGACTGTCCATATTCGCTACCAAAAGCCCGTCTTTTCATACCTGTATCACACGTGCGCCACCTCCGCTTGAGCCAACATTCGCGTCGTCGCTACTTCCGAGGCACTGTCATACTGGTCCTCGTTCCATATCACACAAAGCCTCTCTCAACTATTCCTATTCTAGTCCGATAACGAGCCCTTCCGTCGCAGTCACAAGCAGAGCCTTCTCAATCGCACTTCTCACGCGTACTTGCTCCACCTCTACGCTTGTACGACCTCACACGGCCAGCACGCTCCACTACCAGATCAGGCGCAATCACACAAACTCTACCGAGACTTCCTCGAGGATGACTACGAATGGTGTCACCACTCGGTCCAAGCGGAAGCAGGATGGTGTCGCACCAGCTAGTGATCGTCCCATGAAGCAGCGGAAGTCAGAGCCCGAGCCTGTTGAGGAAGAAGAGGATGAGATGTCATTGGATGGTGATATATCCCCTCGAGCAATGAATGGTATAGAGTCAGAAGACGAGGAAGGCATGAAGATCAGTGGGAAGGTAGCTGCGATAGCAGAGACGAAAGAATGGCAGGCAACGATAGAAAGAGTGGTCAGCACGGCCGTCTCGATAGTAAGAAATATGGGGTATGAGTACCAGGGAAATGTGCTGACACACTCTTCCAGCACTTTTGTCAAACGTGCTCATTCGATACGGATCCTGCCATGTCGAGTGAAGCGACAGGATTTGTCGTGGACGCGGAGCGTGGTTACATCTTGACCAACCGCCATGTCGTCTGCTCAGGCCCGTTCTGGGGATACTGTATATTCGACAACCATGAAGAGGTAGGTCGCAGGAAGATAATTATACTAGTCCTTATGCTCACGCGCTTATAGTGTGACGTATTCCCGGTCTACCGTGACCCAGTCCACGACTTTGGTATTCTGCGATTTGACCCGAAAGCGATCAAGTATATGAAGCTCAACGCCCTTACATTACGACCGGACCTTGCTAAAGTAGGGTCCGAGATCCGCGTGGTAGGTAATGATGCCGGTGAGAAGCTGAGTATCCTCTCGGGAGTCATCTCGCGACTGGACCGCAATGCTCCAGACTATGGCGAAGGGTACAGCGACTTCAACACAAATTACATTCAAGCAGCGGCGGCAGCAAGTGGTGGAAGCTCCGGTAGTCCTGTTGTCGACATTGACGGATTTGCTGTGGCCTTACAAGCAGGAGGCCGTGCTGATGGAGCTGCCACAGACTACTTCTTGCCATTAGATCGACCCTCAAGAGCTTTGAAGTGCGTACAAGAGGGCGCAGCCATTACAAGAGGCACAATACAGACACAATGGCTTATCAAGCCATTCGATGAGTGCAGAAGATTGGGCCTGAGCTCGGGCTGGGAAGCTGCAATGCGAAAAGAATTCCCAAAAGAGACTGGATTGCTTGTGGCCGAGCTCATCTTACCTGAAGGCCCAGGACATCAGAGGATCGAGGAGGGCGACGTCCTCATCAGAGTCAATGGGCAGCTATTGACCAAGTTTGCATTACTAGATGCTATTCTGGACGATAACGTTGGCAGCAAGGTCAAGATCCTAGTACAGAGAGGTGGTGAAGATGTGGAGATGGAGCTCGATGTCGGAGACCTCCATGCTATCACCCCAGATCGATTTGTCTCGGTTGCTGGTGGTTCCTTTCACGACATTTCGTATCAGCAAGCAAGGATGTACGGTGTGGCAGTCAAAGGTGTATATGTTTGCGAAGCAGCAGGATCTTTCCGTTTTGAAGGTGCGGAATCGGGGTGGATCATTGATGCTGTGGACAACAAAAGCACGCCGGATCTTGATACCTTCATCACCGTCATGCAGAGCGTGCCCGACCGGACAAGAGTAATTGTCAGCTACAAACACCTGCGGGATCTTCATACAAAACATACAACTGTGATGCTCATTGATAGACACTGGAGCAAGAAGATGAGAATGGCAGTGCGCAACGACAAGACTGGACTTTGGGATTTCAGCGAAATTGGCGATCCACTACCAGCGCCTGCACCAGTGGCACGATCAGCGAACTTCGTCAAGCTAGATGGGACAAAATATCCTCAAGCTGCAGATGTGATTCGAAGCTTTGTTCGAGTCACAGTGTCTATGCCTGTGAAGCTCGACGGTTTCCCACGATCGAGGAAAAGCGGCCATGGTCTAGTGATTGATGCTGAAAAAGGGCTGGTAATCATTTCGCGGGCAATACTGCCATACGACCTCTGCGATGTCTCTGTCCACATTGCAGAGTCTATTATAGTGGACGCAAAGGTAGTGTTCCTTCACCCTCTGCAAAACTATGTGATCATCCAGTATGATTCTTCCCTGGTTCAAGCACCAATAGTAAGCGCCAAGCTTGCTACCGAGACAATCAAGCAAGGCGCCGAAACCATCTTCTTCGGATTCAACCAAAACGGCAGGCCAGTAATAGCCAAGACTTCCATCACGGACATCACGACAGTCGGCATCCCTGCCAGCGCTTCTACCCCACGTTACAGAGCCATCAACCTCGATGCAGTCACAGTCGACACAAGTCTTGCAGCTCAATGCGGAAGCGGCGTACTCCTCTCCGAAGACGGCACTGTACAAGCCCTTTGGCTCACCTATCTCGGCGAACGCTCCTCTCACAGCAACAAAGACGTCGAATACCACCTCGGCCTCGCAACGCCCATGCTCCTTCCCGTCCTCCGCCAAATCCAATCCGGCAGCCGCCTGCCCAACCTTCGCATTCTCAACGTCGAAACCTCCACCACCACAATGTCCCAAGCCCGCATCATGGGCCTAAGCGACGCCTGGATCGAGCGCGTTCAAGAGACTGACCCCTCCCGCCACCAGCTCTTCATCGTCCGCAAAGTCGACTCCGGCCACGAACACGGCCTTGAAGAAGCTGATATCCTCCTTACCATCAATGACAAACTCGCAACACGCATCTCAGATCTAGACGTCATGTACACCCAGCCCACGCTCGACGTCCTCGTCCTGCGAAAACGCCAGGAACTCCGCCTTTCAGTTGCCACTATCCCCAGCGCTGCGCTCGAAACAGCCCGCGCGGTCATTTTCTGTGGCGCGGTGCTGCAGCCGCCACATCACGCGGTGCGCCAGCAGATCAGCAAGTTGCACAGCGGCGTGTACATCTCCGGACGCATGCGCGGCTCCCCGGCTTACATGTACGGGCTTGCACCGACCAACTTCATCACGCACGTCAATGCGGTCCCGACGCCCGACTTGACGGCGTTTGTGGCGGAAGTCAATAAGATACCGGATAATACGTACTTCCGATTGAAGGTCAAGACATTCGATAACGTGCCGTGGGTGGCGACGATGAAAAAGAACGCACACTACTTTCCGACATTATCTTTCGAAAGGGATGAGAAGGTCCCAGGTGGTGGGGAGCAAGGCTGGAGGACGGTCACGTATGATGAGGGAGGGAGTGGGAAGCGGCATGAAGGGGTGGAGCCGTTTGAGGGTGAGGTGCTTGATCAGGGGATGGGGGCTGAGGCTGAGGTGGGTGGGGAGGTGGATGTTGAGGTATAGGACCGTGTGCGGCACGGACCTGGCGGGCGAAGGTAGAATATGTGCGTATATAGCAGGGCAGTGAAGCACTATCTCTTCCGTCCTCCATTTTCAGTCTTACCACATACCACTGTTCTCACGGAGGCTGATAGGAAGCAGGTAATACGCAGGAGGACAATCTAGTACCTCCACAGCTCATGACCTCTTTGGTACTCTTCACGCATTTCTCGCCTTGAGTCAAGTTTTCAGACCTTGTGTCTTCTTGCTGATGGCCTTTCACGGAAAACAAACGGATTCAGTGCTTTTGTAGCTTCTGATCTGCTCGGCACTCTTCACGCATTTGTAGCTTTGAGTTACGTTTTTCGAAAATCAAATCTTCTTTTCGACGATCTACTGATGACTATGGTAATAGCTTCATGCTTGAATCGGTCATAGGACGCCCCGGCTCTCTTCACGACTTTTGGTCTTGAGTTGAGTTTGTCAAGATGGACTCTTTTTGCTTGACCTGGAGGGCAAGAGGTTGAAAAGTCATGTCATTTCATTACCACAACCCGAGCTAAAGAAGCAAATTCATTAATCGAAAGCATTATCATATGCCATAGAGTTGACCTGTTCGGCCCCGTGACCTTCTCATCCTAGCATTACGGATTCATTCACCATTAACCTTCCGAAAGCAGACCCGGCATAATCATCCCATAATTGTAGCACATCATCCCTTCCAGAGCAGTCCCTTACTGCGCCTCATTCCACTGCCTGATCTGGTCCCTGTTCAGTCCCGCATCCTGCTTGACAGCATTACCATACGCCTGGGTATCCTGCGCCAACAACCCCGCCCTCTGCTCAGCCTCCTCCGCCTTCGCCGACGTGAAGTGAAACGCAACATCCACCTTTTCCTGTCCCAGCTGCCCTACTCCATTGCCAAAGTCCTTGGTCTGCTCAGCATTCCGCGCCGTTGTGTTGGCAGCACGATCGAGCTGTTCTTGACCATATTGGAGGTAGGTGTTGCTTGTTTGCCTGGCCTGCTCTTTCTTGTCTTGGGTGTAGCTCTTTGCCTGTTCTTTCTGTTCGGTGGCGATGTCCTGGGTTTGGTTGATGACGTTGTTGGCGGATTGTTTCAGGGATTGGAAGTTCTGGCGGGCTTCTTCGCGCTTGGGACGGAAGTAGTTGCTGATTGCCTGGTAGACCTCGGCGATGATGCGAAGGACGGCGCTGAGGAGAGCCCAGAAGGTGGTGCCGAGATCTTTGCGGCCGCCATTCTCACGAGTAGTCTGATGGAGTATTGAATAAGTAGAAGTAACAGGAAGAGCCACTTAGTAATATACCTTTGAGTATTCGTCACCCCATACGTCGAACACGTAGTCGTTGCCCTGAACGATGAGCTGGCGTGGCAGACCAGCAGCATCGTGAGCGTGACCCTGGAGCTCTTTGACGCCAGTCTTCTTGGCAGCTGGGAAGCGGTCATCTAGCGCGTTGAGGGCGTCGTCGCCAAAGTTGTCGGCTTGGTCGACATAAGGTGCGACGTATTGGTATGGAGTTCTGAACAGAGGCAGGACTGGGGCAACGAGGTTGTCGTAGACAGCTTGTGTGATGCTGATGGAGGCACGGCCGAGTGAGTATGAGGAGTAGATGTTGGCGAGGTCGTTGGTGAGAGGGTATGTCTTCAGGTGCTATAGGGTGTTAGGATAGGTCTGCTGGCCTCGAGCGTTGTTAAAGCTCACATCCAGAGTTTGCGATGGAAACTTGTCACCGTTGACCAATGGTTTGCTCGTCTTCTTGCCGCTTGTGGTTGGGGTTCTGATGTTGGACATTGCGTGAGGTCTGAAAGAACTGTTAGCTGTGTTCTACGACTTCAAGTAAGCTTCGCGAGCCAGAACATATTCACAGCTCGCTGTCGGAACACAAGGCATGAGCACACGATGGGACCAAGAGCGCGCGCCTGCTTTCAGAGTGAAAGCAACCAGACAGAATGGACGTACTGACCTTGAGGATGTGCTTACAGAAACGTGATGACAGCTGATAGAACGTCACGTAGAGAAGAGATGGAGATGATGATGAGAAGAAAGAGAAGAAAGAAGCAGAAAGGTATGCTGCGCACCCTCACCTTCACCCCCTGCAGCCTGGCGGCCTCACCGAACCAACCTTCCAAGCACGGTCCGGAGCTCAATCCGTAGCATCATACTAGCATGTGTTTTAGCCGTTACTCAGCGGCCCTGACACGTGCCTGTAAGAAAGCTGGGCGATCGCATCTGGAACTTATGTCGTCGCCGCGTATTGCAATCGCCATCTATCAATCACCGTCTCATCTTATTCACCACCCACCATCACATCGTCACCTTGCGCAGGTAATCGCATACTCATATTCTTTATATCTAGCGAACCCAGTCACACTCGATTTTCGCAGCAATGGCCGATTATGTATGTTCACTTCGTGTTTGCAATCCAGTCATTCCAAGCCGAAGCTCTTGGCTGGCAGAGCTTATGCTTCGATTGTCGCAGCCTTCGTACTTGGCGCATGTCACCATTCGCATATACTAATATATCTCATTTCAGAACGCACCATCAGGTCCTCCACCCAACTACAAGCCTTCCGGCAACCTCCCCCAACAGCCACCTCAAGCTCACGGCGCAAACCAAGACTACTACAACCAAGCCGGCCAGCAAGAACGTGGATTCGGAGGGTATCCTCAACAACATCAGGGCGGCTACCCGCAACAAGGAGGTTACCCGCCACAAGGCTACCCGCAACAGGGTGGCTACCCACCACAGGGCTATCCACCACAACAAGGCTACTACCCTCAGGGCCAGCAGCCGATGATGTATCAGCAGCAACCACCGATGATGTACCAGCAAGCGCCGCAGCAGAAGCAGAGATCCGGTATGGAGGGCTGTCTTGCGGCATTGTGTTGCTTGTGAGTGATATCTTGAAACCCCAGCACTTCAAGTTGCAAAAGTTGACTTTCATTAGGGATCTGTGCTGCTGTCTCGATCTGCTACTTTGATTGACTACAGAAGAGAGGGAGGAGCTTGGGATTACGCATCATACTTCTGGCGATTTGGAGTATAAGGAAATTCATTGAGATACCACTGCTTTCATGATGGTCTTGGTTTAGGCTTGCGACTGTTTTATCGGCTCATTAGCCAACTTAGTAACTCACTTCCTTGGTTGCGCCTGAGTCAATGATTCCAAAATACCAGCATTACTCCTGAAATGCCTCGCCTTCGAGCCAGTATTGCTTTAGCTGTTCACGCCTAGCTTGTTCCGTAACAGGCACCGATGCCTTTGCTGCCCTTGTGATCGTCCAATGTGCATTGTCAATCAACTATTCATCGATGGGGTATAAGTTCTTCGACAGAATCTTTGCAGGTTAGTCCGAGATACCAGGCAGAACTTCCTCTATGTGGCTTACTTTGTTCATCGTAAACTATGATGTTTTAGTAATCTCTCTCCCAACTCTAGACGGATCAGAGACGGTGCGTAGCTTACCATGTGTACACTGTCTTGCTTGAAGACAGCCTGCAATTTCTCATCACACATGATCTGCCGCTTGTCGTCTGGATTTTGGAGATTCCGCTCTTTGACGTACTCCCATATCTTCTTGACTACTTGGGGTCGTGACATCTGCTGCTCGCCCACAAGTGCCGCCAGTGGTTCACTCAAAGCCAGTGGCTTGTGAAAGGCGCCTCGGAAGGGTTAGCAGGCGAGTATGGAGTGCAAAGCGTCTAGGATATGCTTACCAGTCTTCTTGACATCCTCACGCTCGCCACCTGTCTCCAGATCACTATCGTCGTCCGCTTTGACCTTCGCGGCCGACTTCTTCCGTTTCGACGGTGTATTCGTTGCCTTCACCTGGCGCTTCCGAGTGGCGCTACCTCGAGTCGGCCTTGACTGCGTATCCTCCTCAGCTTGCAAGCGTGCGGCGAAAGCTGCGTCATCATCTGCCGAGCTTTCTTGCTTAACAATAGAATTTTCGCGCTTGACCTTTTTCTTCGGTGGCGTGCTTGTCGTGTCTACACGTGCACGTTTCGGGGCATCGGACGCACTTTCTGCTGGTGTCGCGTCTCCTGTGCTTGATGCTGCAGTAGCTGGTTTCGACTTTGACTCGTAGAACGCGTAGCGTTCTTCAATCAGTTTGTTGACCAAGTCCTAGGGCTTGTTAGCCGACACTTGAATACCAGTTAAATAGAGTACCTTCTGAGGAGTCAAGTCCCTGTCTACTGCGGCTTGGATGGCTTTGCGGACTTTCTTCGCCGAGATCGTCTCGAGGTCACTGATTTCCAAGATAGAGTCAATGATCTTGGTGAAGGAGGCGATCTCCTCGTTACTCACTATTTCTCGTATTAGTCAATGTCGTGTCTGTAGGATGTTACGCGTCAGGTAGACTAACATGACATCTCGAAAGAAGCCTCGAGCGAGCAATTATCACCTGTTATATGAGATTGAGCATTGAAACCTTCGAGGTTCGGGTGCTGTGACACGCTCTGGCTACGAGTGTGCAGTGCCGTAAATGATGAAGTCGAGCGTCACGAGAGGCACAGGTCTTCCTCGTCCTGCGGAGCTCTAGCTGACTAGGTAGAAACTCTCCCCTGGTCAATAATAGAGTGGTGAAATGATAGATAAGCACCAATTCCAAGTCCAGTCTGGTGCTTTCCAATACGTGAACAAGAACGAGGTGTTGTCGACGAGAGTAATATATGGCACGTGCACTTGTTCGAGGGGGTCCCACCTCACAAATTTGAAAACGTTTAGAGGAGCAGACGCCTGCACCACTACTTCTAAAGCACGACGAACATCACAGCCTCAAGACCGCACGAAAACAGCTTAGACGATATACTAATCTCCCGTGTGACCGGACGCTCACAACAAACCACCCAGCATGGCGCCGAGCTATGACAACCTGCCTACGGAGGATGGCTTCGAGGACGAGGAAGACGAGATCGACTTCTCAGACCTTGACGCACAACGAGACGTGAGGACAGAGGAGGGTTATGACACCTTCGTACTCATCGACAACATCCCTGCCGTTCCTGAAGACAGTATAGAGAAATTGACCAAATTCTTGCTCCGCAAGCTGGATACTGTGGGCAAAGTCAACAAGGAAACTATTCACATGCCGTGTGTAGATGGCATGTCGCAAGGATATGCTTTCATTGAATACGCGACATCCGAGCAAGCTATTCAGGCCGTCAAGCAGCTCAATGGAACAGCTTTGGACAAGCGCCACACTATGGCAGTAAACAAGCTGACAGACATCGAAAGATATGGACGGGAAGGACGTATTAACGACGAGTACGTGGCGCCGGAGATTGAGGCATTTAAGGAGAAGGAACACTTGCGATGGTGGTTAGGAGATGAGGAGGGTCGTGATCAGTTCATCATGTCTCACGGTGAGAATGTGGGAGTGTGCTGGAACCAGAAGGACGAGCAGCCGGACAACATTGTCGATCGCAAACACTGGACGGAAACATTCACATCATGGTCACCACTGGGTGTATACCTCGCCTCGATGCATGTGCAGGGTGTTCAGCTTTGGGGTGGTCCATCATGGAGCAGACTGAAGCGATTCCCACATCCTGGTGTCAACCTTGTCGACTTTTCCCCGAACGAGAACTTCGTCACCACTTGGTCGCACCGCCCGATCCAGGTTGAAGAGGGTAACCCAATCTTGACAGCGGATGAGGAAGGAAAGAACTACATTATTTGGGACATTGCCACTGGAAAGCCACTACGATCATTTGCGAATATCGAGGAACCCACGAAAACGGACGACCAAGGCAATCAGATCAAGAAGAAGTTGCAATGGCCTGCGTTCAAGTGGTCTGCTGATGACAAATATGTGGCACGTTTAAACCCTGGTCAAGGTGTATCTGTCTATGAGCTTCCCCGAATGAACTTGCTGGACAAGGTATCTGTCAAGATTGATGGTGTTGTCGATTTCGAGTGGTCGCCTTCGACACCAATCCGAGACGGCATCAAGGCTTACGAACAAATATTCTGCTTCTGGACTCCTGAACTCGGCTCAAACCCCGCCAAAGTCGGTCTCATGAGCATACCGTCGAAAGAAATTGTACGCACAACGAATCTTTTCAATGTCTCAGATGCAAAGCTACACTGGCAGTCACAATCGAAATATGTATGTGTAAAGATTGATCGTCACTCGAAATCGAAGAAGTCACTCGCGACCAACCTGGAAATCTTCCGATTACGCGAAAAGGGAGTGCCTGTAGAAGTCATCGATACATTGAATGCCACAGTCATCAACTTTGCATGGGAACCGCAAGGCGACCGCTTTGTGCTGATCACGGCGAATGAGGTTGCCCCGGCTGGTGCCGGTGTGGTAGCACAGCCGAAGACGAATGTCGTCTTCTATGCTCCGGAGAAGGCAAAGGGCAACACACCTGGCAACTTCAGACATCTCAGGACACTAGAGAAGAGAAACAGCAACGGCATTTACTGGTCGCCAAAGGGTCGCTTTGTTGTCGTTGCGACTGTTCTCTCGGCGTTGAGCTCGGAATTAGACTTCTGGGACTGCGATTTCGAGGGTGAAAAGGATGAGAAAGATGAGAAACTGGCTGCAAACCTCCAGCTAATGGCAACTGGCGATCACTATGGTATGACGGATGTTGAGTGGGACCCTACTGGCAGATACGTTGCCTCGAGTGCCAGTATATGGAAGAATGCTGTAAGTTCACGTTTACTTCGTATCTCACACAAGTACTGACAGTCAAACAGATGGAAAGCGGCTACCACTTGTACGACTTCAAAGGTCACCTCCTTCGCGAAGAACACATCGACCACTTCAAACAATTCACCTGGCGCTCCCGCCCCGCCACCCTCCTATCCAAAGACGAGCAAAAGCAAGTCCGCCGAAATCTGCGCGACTACAGCAAGAAGTTTGAAGAGCAAGATGCCGCCAAGAAGTCGTCTGCAAGCAAGGCTGTCGTCGAGCAGCGCAGGAGACTCATCGAGGAGTGGAAGGCATGGAGGGAAGGTGTTGTCGCTGATCTTAGGGAGCAGCGGGAGGAGTATGGATTGCCCGCGGATGCGGTTGAGGCAGCGAAGGAGGAGGCGGAGAACGAGGAGGATCAGGAGATTGAAGAGGTTGTGGAGACGTTGGAGGATGAGCGGGAGGAGGTTGTGGATTGATTGTCTCATTTGATCGCGGATGGACAGGATCTGGCTGGGGTGAGCTTTCGTGAGTGGAGGGTGTATGTGGGCAAGAAGTCTGGCATATGATATATAAGACTGGGTGTCTCCTCATCGTGTTCGACGTAGGTCATCTACTCCATCTTCGCTACAGTTCTCGCTGTAACTCCCGCTCTCGCCTTTTCTCTCTCACGCAACATATCCTCTGCCGTACCTGCTTCCTCATGACGCAAGTCCTAATCGTCTTTATCCTGCGTATTCCTTCCCCTCCAAGTTCAGAACTATCGGAATTTGCATACACCTCGCAGACGTCTCTCCGAGCGTAAACCTCATTGCCTTTGTCACCGTGCCCACCACATCAAGCACATCCCGATCCACCGCCACCGCATGGGTGGGTGAGGAAGGTGGCGGCCAAGGTGGTACCGACCTCGTCCCGGCAGTCAGGGCTCAGGCTGCACGCCTAAGCAAGCGCAACGATTGCCCTCGCCCGCTCCCTTTCCTCCTCATTCAAGACCGGTTTCCCTCCCTCCTCCCCATCCTCCCCT
>Ga0268250_10000838_pt1 | contig 13914 bp, 13 predicted proteins | sample AgamicAsSfe_FD_200448 | JGI IMG/M metagenome (GOLD analysis project Ga0268250, IMG submission 200448) | Agave microbial communities from Guanajuato, Mexico - As.Sf.e (v2) (version 2) | ecosystem: Host-associated > Plants > Phyllosphere > Phylloplane/Leaf | place: Guanajuato, Mexico | collected... | reverse complement strand
TCTCGATCAACAACGACCGACTCTTTCAAGCAGCAAAAGCAGATCCAGAGCCGGAGATACAGGACGAAGCTATTCCTCTGACGCACCCAGATGCAGACGCAATGAAGCTATGCTTGCTGATGCAACAGACCACGAAAGAGTAGATTGCTAGGCAGGCGCGTGTTGAGGAAGAGAAGCAGGAAAGAGAAGAGGTCACGTCAAAGGGAAAACATCACGGGGCGGCATCATTCCACGCTTTTGTGGACCTTCAAACCCTCATAATCATTTCGTGGAAATACCACTCCTGTTTCACCGCACTGCGTCCTGCTTCACCACATCCATAGCAATATGCTCTCGATTGTCCAGATGCACTATGGAGTCACTTGAAGACACTGACTGGGATGTCCTGATCTCCGGAACAGGCATCCAGGAATCTCTACTCGCTCTGTAGGTCTCTCTGCAAAACTAGCAAGCAGAGCCATCATTCCTGACTGACTGACTAACATAGATGATCAAGCGCGCTTTCCAAGACCAACAGGAAGATCCTGCACGTCGATCAGAACGGCTACTATGGAGGTGCAGAAGCTGCATTGAGCTTGCAAGAAGCGGAAGAATGGGCCAAGTCAATAAGGTCAACAAACACAGTGGGACGAATATTCTTCTCGAGTGCTGCTATAACAACGGAGGAATCAAATAGCGATGGCCATCCGGACAGCAAGCTTGGCTTCTCTCGAGCATACAGCCTGGCGCTTGCTCCTCACATTATCTACACTCGATCGTCTCTGCTACCGTTGCTTGTCTCGTCCAGATCAGACCAACAACTTGAGTTCCTGGCCGTCGGAAGCTGGTTCGTCTACACTGCTGGTCAAAATAGCACTTCGGCTTCACTTGTGCGCGTCCCAGGCAGTCGTGAAGACCTCTTTGCCGACTCGAGCATCGAGCCGCGTGCCAAGCGCTCTTTGATGAAGTTCCTCCGATTCGTTGGCGATTTCGAGAACCAGTCGGATTGGCAAGATCAAGCGAATCTACCTTTCCACAACTTTCTGTCCAGCCGCTTCAACCTACCGCCAGCGGTACAGGCACCTTTCTCCGCCTTGACACTGTCTCCACATCCACCTGGTGCGACGACTGTTGCCTTTGCACTGCCTCGCGTAGCTCGACACCTACGCTCAATGGGACTGTTCGGTCCTGGCTTTGGTGCTGTCGTACCGAAGTGGGGAGGGCTTGCAGAGATTGCACAAGTCGGGTGTCGTGCTGGTGCAGTTGGCGGTGCAGTATATGTGTTGGGGACTGGTCTCCCCGGGGACACCCTGCAGCAAGAGCCTGCAACATCGACGTTCGCTGGGAAAGACGAGTCCCAACCTTCCGGTCGAACCCAGCTCAGCTTGACGAATGGCGATAAGGTGAAGACTAAATGCCTGGCCGGGTCCCTTGCTGCGCTTCCTGAAACCGCAACCTTCCCGACACCATCTTCGAGTCTCGTAGTGTCACGCTGCATCGCCATCATCTCTTCGCCGCTGAAGTCTCTCTTCCCCGCCATGGCTGAAGGTGCACCACAGCCAGCTGTCGCGGTCGTCGTCTTTCCCAGCTCGAAGATGGACTCGGTGGCTCAGGCGGATGATACGGCACCCATCCACCTCTTCGTCCACTCCAGTGAAACAGGCGAGTGTCCGCAAGGTCAATGTAAGCTACCTCGCTTTCCTACTGTCTCCTAATCCATCCACCTTCTAGCATGATGACCAAAATCGAATACATTACCTACATTGTCTGCAATTACGTTGATGAAAAACTCATCTCTGACAAACTGATCGCTACCACTATCTTTCTTGTTACTATAGCTTCTGAATTTTGCCCGAAGGAATATAGCTAACAAGCATCTCAGCCGTACTCTACGCTAGCACCGCCATCCCGAGCCCCTCCGGTAGCGCTGCTATCGACAACGCCATTGTACGCCTCCTCTCCACAGTCGACGGAGCGCAGACGCCTCGAGTGCTCTGGAAGATGCACTACGAGCAAGTCTGTAGTGTCAAGCCCGAGGTCCAGATACAAGATAGAACCATATCCTTCCCTCTACCGTCAGCAGATCTTGTATTCGATGACGAGGTCATTGAGCAAGTGCGGCTGGCGTGGGCGAAGATTGTAGATGGGGAGGAGGGAGAGGGGTTCATGAGGTTCGCGGCAAGGGGGGAGGAGGGGGATGTCGATGTCGAGACGATTTAGGTAGATGAAATTGAAGACTTGACTATGGAGCAATCGTGGTCTACTTTTCCTTGCTGCGAATGGAACAAATCCTGCCTAGCCGCCGCTATCTCGATACTCCAAGATCTGCAGCTGTTTCGCGGGCCTCGTCTGTCTATCTTCCGTCGTGGCTGATGGAGGTCCACGCAATGGCCCCCTTCTTGTCGGCCTCCTTGTTGTACCACTACACATTGTCTCCGCAGGTGCACCACGACTTCCTCTTGGACTGCGCATCGCTGAATGCAAACCCTGATTGATGTTCCAACATTTGCATCGCCATGGTCTACTGAGAGTGGCAGGAAAGGTGCAAGAAGGCGTGGAAGGTGTGACAGCTGATTTATTCCGTCTAGCCATGATTCGAGCCGTCCCTCCTTCACGACGCTGATGTGATTGAGCCACGCCTCTTCACTGCGCTACTGCGGCTCTATAACCACTATCGTTCCTCGATGTTCCCCAAACCCGCCAGCACGAAGCTCAAACCTTCTGGCCCAACACACCTCCAATGCCGAAGCCCAAAGCCCGGATCCCACATCATACACCCACAAGCACACTTTCCATCTCCCTCCTAATCCCCTCATCCTTAACCAGCACATTTCTCCCTTTGAGCAAACTCTCCACCTCCTCCACAATCGTCCTAAAACTGCTCGCCGCGCCCTTCCTCTGCGTGAATCGGCAGATACTGAGATTCGCCTTCCGCCCTCTCGCCAACATAACGTACAATTCAATCACAAAACTGCACTCCCTCAGTTTCAACCGATTAGAACGATCCAGTCGGGCAAAGATGAGATTGCGCTCGCGGTCGAGCACAATGTCGTGGATGCCTTCTTTCTTCCAACCGCGCAGGAGACGCACGAGAATCTGGCGAGCTTGGCCACGACCGACGGAAAAGCAGAGGGTTTTGGTGGCGGGCTTGATGTTGAGGAAGCGGGCGAGCCAGGATTGGGAGACGCCGAGGTCGGGAGGGTCAGCGAGTTCGGTCGGGTCGAGAGTGTGGTCGAGGTGGCCTTGGGAGGATTCGTTGCGGTTGGTAGCGGATAGTGTGAGGGTGCTGGAGCTGCTGGTGTGGCCTTCTTGGTCTGCGTGGATGTTGTTAGTGATATTGCTGCGGCAATCTGACTTTGTGACTTACCTGTACTCGTCTCTCCCGTCGGCCTTCGCTTCCGAGTGAAGAACTTCAGGAAGCCAGGCCGCTTCCCGGTCAAAGCATTCGGGAAATTCTGCGAGTTCACATTTGAGGAAGGACTCAGCATGCCAGAAGCAGGACTCCGCCGAGCTCGACTCCAGCCGAGTATCTGCTTCGGCTGTTGCCTGTCATCGAGGTCTTCCCAGGAACGTTCTCGACTTCCACCACTGATTGCTCTAACAACGAACCGCCGCTTGAACCAGTTATCTTTCTTGTGCTGCGTGTGGTGTGATGTTGTTGGCGAGGCTGCTTCTTCTGCTATCGTGCCAAGAATGAGTGCGGTTGTCGGTGTTGGTTTTCGCGATGCGTAATTAGACGGACGACTGGCTTGCTGTTGTCGGAGGTCGTGCTCATCACTCCTTCCGGAACCTCCACTTTCGCTACTGTTCTTCCTGATGACAAGAGGCTTGATTTGTGGAGGTGAGGAGTGAGCAACCATGCGAATAGTTTTTGCCTGCTCATGGGAAGGCCCCCTCATATATGTCATACCGCCTTCTCTATCCTGTGACGACCGAAGATCGTCTGCATCTGATCTGCCTTCCTCAGATATGACTGGTAGATGATCGAACGCTCTCCCGTCAGATGCAGCCCGTCGTCCCTCCGCGGCAAAGGGTTGGCCAGGCTGCAGCAGGGAATCAAGATGCGCCATGACCTCTTGGTATGCTGTTCCTTGATTGCTCTCGGTGCTGGCATATTTGTCGGCAAGTCGACGTCGTGTTTCCAGTAGCTCTCGAGCGATGAAAGTGTTCGGGGTCTCTGCAATCGGACGCGGTCGAGCGTTCTGCGCTGGGGTCATTTGACTCGGAGCAGGTTTTGCGGCTTTGAAGCTACCTCGATTGGAAAGAGAAGACGGTGGCGTGTCGTATGGTGCGTTGGTAGTACTTGACGTGCGTTGGCTGGTTGCGGCAGAGTCTCGAAAGAAAGCCTCTTCACAGAACCGCTCCAACTCGGTACTGACCTGTCGTGCTTCAGTGGCGATAATCTGGCTGTCGGTGCGTTGCTTTCTGGAAGGAGGCAGAAGAGGTCTGCGCCCCTCCTTGCGTGATCGGATTGGAATACTGCCTACTGGCGGACTCGAAGGCACATTGACATTCGGCGATGACATTTGCCTGAGCTTGCTCGGAGATTGGGACCGAGATCGAGGTAGAGGGGCTGTCACCAGGGCACTTAAGGTAGAGCTTTTCCTAACGTGATTGAACTCTACGCCACGCTTATACATGTTTGGCTTCACCGCGCCCGTCTTGGTGAGACTAGTCCTGCTCGTCGACTTGCGTGAATATCGGGAGATCGATTGACGTGAGCTTGTATGCGACGGTGCCAAGCTTGCTGGTCGGAGTGAGACGCTACTTGCAACACTAGGAGGTCTTTTATTTTGAGACTTCAAAGCCTCGATCCTTGAAGCGGGTCGTTGAATGTTGCCGTGTACGCTTTTGCTGAGACTCTGTCGCGAATTGCGGGCATGCACCGTCACGCTCAAGTAGTTGTCATTCTTTTTGTCTCGCACTGAGTGTCTCCGGGAAGCTCGATAAGGATCGTAGCTTGCAGACGATCCAGGCCGCTCTGGCAAAGTGCTGCGAGACAGATGTTCGTTGTTCAGGATGGAGAATTGTGATTTTGTCGATCGTAGTGCTGAAAGCTCCTGAGGCATCGTTTCGCCTTTCGCATGGTGACGGTCGTTGACTGACTGGCTCATTGCATCCGGCTCCACGTCCGCCAGATAACTTTCGAGCTGCTCTTCACGATGTTTTTGCAACGCTGAGTAAAAGTATTTCTCTTGGTTTGGTCTATCTCTATTAGCATGGTATCTGCAAAGGGGACATTGCCATCTTACTCTTTACTTAGCAATCTCTGGACAATGACTGATTCCTTCTCACTATGCCACAAAGTACGCAGATTGCGCAGAAGTTCCCTGTCGATGTCGCTACTCTTCTTGATGTCCCAGTCTTCGATGGTTGGGGCAGTTCCTATCCACTTCTCAATGTCGCCACTTCCAGGTGCCTCTCCCCATTCGGCTTCATATTTGTGGATAAATGGGTGGTGCCAGACGTCTTCAAGTATTATCCGTGTTTTTGGATTTGGATCTAGCATTCTCTTGATCAGATCCGCAGCTTCATCGCTGAAAGCATCCGGAATTGGAAAGCGGCCTTGTCTGATCAACTCATACCAGAGCTCGATGTTGTAGGGCATTGTGGAAGAATCATACAAGAAGGGCGTAGTGCCGGTCAGCATGACATAAAGAATGATACCAAGACTCCAGACATCGACCTTGCTACCATCGTAGCTCTTTTTAAAGACCTCAGGCGCTGCATAATGGATACTGCCGCATGGCGTTGTGAGTAGCTTGCCTTTTGGCTGTAGCGCGGCCATGCCAAAGTCGACCAGCTTGACGCGGAGGGAGGGCTGCTCCAGTAGGATGTTTTCGGGTTTGAGGTCACGATGGTGGATGCCGAGACGATGACAGTGTAACAATGCTGCCACCATCTGCCGAAAAAGAAAGACTGCTTCATCTTCGTCCACGTAGTCTCGTTCTTCGATGTAAGCAAACAATTCTCCTCCCTTGACGAGTTCCATGATCAAATATCTGTTCACTGTCAGTAACAGTCTCAGTTGTTTGTTTGCTCTTGTACTTACAGTTCATTCCTGTTCTCCCAAACATCATAAAGCTGCACAACATTCGGATGATTCAAGAGTTTCATGATGACGACCTCACGCTCGATGCCAAATGGAATGATGTTTGCACCCAGTGCTAGCGCTCCAGCATTCGAGCGACGCGAGTTTGCGACCAGGCTTGCCAGACTTTCCGAGCGAGCTTTCTCCGCAATCCTCTTCGATATGATTTTCGCTGCAGCTTGTTCGCCGCTGACCTTGTGCCTGACCTTCCTCACTTTACCGCAACCACCTTTGCCGACGTCCGCGCCGAGTTCCCACGGTCCAATGTGAGTCTTGCGCCGCCGACCGTGCACTTCGGCGTTGGTGGAGGTCGAGGAGATCTGAGAGGTACGCTTCGAGTCGTGGAAAGAGCCTGATTGCTGATATTGAGAGGTCTGTTCAGCGACGTTCCGAAGGTTCATTGGCGCATTTGGCATGAGAGAATCATGATGTGGCGGGAAGGGCGCGCTGGAGCTGGAGAGTGCAGACTTGTGTTTGTTCTGAGTTGGGCGAGATGGTAGCGGTGTGCCGATATTGATTCGTGATTGAGCGTCCCGCAGCGGGGATCTATCGACAACATTGGTCGCCATGTGAGCTTTTCAAAGAGCTGACTCAGGTTTGAAACTGTTTCCCATGCGAATCCTCGGATGCGCAGGTTCGGGTTCAGATAGTGGCTGGTCCAGAGGTGGAAACCCACATGCACAATGGAGTGTGGTGCCTAGCTCCAGAGTACGTAGTTGCAGATATCTCAATAATCTTCTTCCGTTCTAGCAATAACAATCGTTGAGATCAGCGAGCCAAAGTGAGCGAAGCAAGGCTGCAACAGATCGAAGGACTTGAAGCTAATTACAGCCTCGGTAGCACGGAGAGCGAGAGAAGCAATGGCGAAGCGATGGGTAGTTGAGTTGTCAGAGCTGACAAGAGCTGGAACTGAAACGCAAGCTCGACCTTATCTTCGAAAACATGTTGTAGCAAAGTGGGGTGCGCATTGTCAGAATCGACGGAAAGCTCGACGGAGGACACCGAGAGCGTGTGTTGTGGCCGAAGTAGGCAGGAATGCGGCACATTGTCTTGTCACGTCAGCGCGAGCCCATCGGGCAGCGGCCACCCCGCAATGCTTCGAGGCAAGTGAAATGAAAGAGGAGGGCTCTCGAATCGTCAGCCACGACTCCATAGTGCTGGACTGTGCGATAGCACTCTCTGTGTCGATGTGTGCTCATTCGTAGTCGAGCCATTCGAGCTCGAGCACCCAGGACTCGGCATCTTTCACTTTGCGGCCACTGATCTATACTACTCATGCGTTCAAGGGTCGTGCTGCCAATCTCACTCTTCTTGCCTTGACGCAATTGCTTCGACATTTTCATATTGTAGGTTGACACCAGAAATGGAGGGTACAAGATGTGTGATCTTATCGCAAAGAGGTCGTGGCAGCTCAGTGAAACTTCATCAGAGATTAAAAGGTCGAAAACACACTGAACTGGCTGTAAATCAACGGGCGTGAAAGTCCCTGATCTTTCACAACGTGAAACGAAGGTGACGCGCCGAGGGCCGATCGGATCCAGATCGCCAACCCATTATCTAAACTTGAAACACCCTGCGCATTGTTGACAAATCTAATCATAAAGTAGTTTAATAATAATGCCTATATGCTCATATCGCTCATGTCGCTAGACTACTTCTCCGAGACTGAACCCTTTGCGCTCTTCTGCGACGAGCAGAATCCTCGTCCAAGTAATTTCCATCCAGATATCAGCAATCATAAGTTTCCCTGCCGCCAACGCCTCGCTTATGTGAAACCTCCTTTCAAACAGCCATACAGCTCAAAAAAAAAACAGACAACTTCCTCTCAAAATAACTGCCGCCATAAATTTCATAAAATGTCAAACATAAACACGAAGCATCAGCAAACACGATCATCGGCGCGTCCTCATCGAGAGAGTGGCGGACTGTCATCAGGAGATATGGCGCCTATTCTCGCTTCCGCCTTGACGCCGTCAGGCGATGCTGAATCGCTTGATCTGTTGCCCGACTTCGTGGCTTTGTCGCATCCTTTGACGAGAATGTGTCTCTATCACCATGTTAGCTCGATTCCTGAGGTATCGTCGTCGATAGGCTCACCTTCAACGCGTCTTTGCGCGAGAAGCTCTTGTCACAATGACCACAAGGAAATGGCTTGACTGCCAGATGGATGCGCTTGTGCCTCTTCAAGTCGTGGTTGCGATTGAAGCTCTGGATGCACTGATCGCACTTGAAAGGACGATCGGTCAATGTGTTGGAAGCCTGGTGTTGATTGCCGTATATGGAGTGTAAACCGCCATAGTTGGGCATCATGTTATTTTGCATGTTGTTATTCATGCCACTGTTCATGCCACCGACCATGGGCATGGACGGCATCATAGAGTTGGACATTGGGGGCAGAGGGAGCGGATATGAGCCGTATGGTCTTTGTTGGTACTGCTGCTGTGCACCACTGTTCATCTGCTGCAATGTTGGAATGCACTCACTGCTGTTTGCAGGCGTGACTTGTTGTTGCGTGAGGCCAAGTGTTGGTGGGTTGGTCTGCGATTGAGATGGTGCAGGGAATGAGAAGTTGGACTGATGGGATGTGCTGTTGGAAGTTGTTTGAGGAAAGTAATTCGGTGTTGGAGGTGGTCTTGAGGATGGGCCAGTGTATGTGTTCTGGGTGTTCATCATCTGCTGTGACGATGACATTGTGGGTAAGCTGCCACTAGACATTGACATTGAGGAGTGGAAGGGCGGCAGCTGGTTCATCTCATAATGTGATGAATTGGAAGGCTCCGAGGACGATGTAGTACCACTTCTGACGATGGAGTTGAGAGAGTTCAAGGAGTTTGGTGAGAACAGGCCCCTGGGTGGTGGCATCCATTGCTGCGTAGAGGAGTTTGAGTAGCCATATTGACTGGACGCTTGTTGTGGCCAGCAGTTTGAACCGCTGAAGGACGACAATGGTGTCTGGCTAGTGCTACCGGGGTGTTGCGTGGTCGGGCTAAGGCTGTCGCTTGGGTTACTGTTTGGTGGCGTCAAAAGGTTTCCGATACTTGAGACGCTGCCGGACTGTGCGTTTGACTGAATATTGCTGCTGGAGTTGTTGTTGTTGTAGGTGTTTGAGTATGGTTGGTATTTGTTGTGCAGGGCTGCAAGTGGCGGCGGCGGCAACTCAAAGCTGGGTAGATTTGATGCTGCGGATCTGCGTGCTGTCAAGCTGGCTGTGCCGCCGAAAGAGTCAGATGTTCGTTGCATGATGATGTGTAGTTGTGGGTTTTTGGTTTTGGATGTTATTCGTGCTGAGCGCGAGAGCTAAGGGGATGTTCAAGCGAGTGTTCGTTGTGATGATAGCGAGTCCTGCTCGAAACTAGTGTGATAGAAGTAGAGAAGACGGCGGCCGGATAGTCCAAACTGGGCGATGTATTCTGTTCCTAGCTATGGCGGACGTCTGTGTCGATGTTGTCGTGTCGATGTTGTCCCTCAGTCGAGGTGTGCTATCTTGAAGCTGTCTTGAGACGAGTTACGCGCAAGAGGTTTGTGACGCGACGAATTCTTCGTGATGAATGACAGACGACTCTTATCAAGCTGAAGATAAGACGAGAATGTATCCGACGGAAGGTCTTTAGAACGAGTGTGGGTTGTGAAAGCTGGTCAGGAAGTGGTCGCGACAGTGACGTCGGGTGACTAGATTGCGCTGCGATCAGTGAAACATTTCCCTCGCGACAAGATGCTGAGCTGCGATGAGCTTGAAGAGGTGTAGTGTGTTGTAGTGACGATCAGGCACGAACAGAGACGATCATGTGGATTGTGGATGTTCGGATGTGTGTGTGTGTGTGTGTGTGTGCTGATCTTGCGCCATGCGACGAGCCCGGCGAGCCCGGCGAGCCCGGTGGAGTCGCGAGTCGCGCAGAAGTCACAACAGCGAGGCGGCAGTGAGGTTGACTTACACGTTGCACAGAGTGAGCTTGCAGTGTATGAAATGTCGTGGGTGAGTGATTGCGGGCGACGACAAGGTGTCTGTATTATTTTGTCGAGGTGGGATGATTTGTAGATGATTGGTGACAGCTCGACTTCACAAAAGCGCCAGGCGTTGATCAGAGAAGAGAGCCGGGTGCGGGTGGAGGCAGTCTATAGTCTATAGTCTATGGGCGTTTCCCACAAAGAGAAGCTTCCCTCCCCCTTCCCGAGCGGGCCCAAGCTTCTCTCTGCTGTTTTGCTGCTGCTGCCGCTGCCGTCTGATCATCGTACCAGAGCTGCCTGTGCCAGGGAAAAAAAGCTGGTCGGACGCGCTAGCCAGCTGCGAAGGTCATCCATGGTTCTGCTGCCCAGAAGTTCCCTTTCCAGACTATTTCCCGTCAACAACGAGCCTAAACCTTCCTGACCCTTCCCAAACCTTTCGTCGAGCTTGTCAAGCTTGTCAAGCTTTGCTGCACAATCGAGATTCATCTTCCAGCCATCGCTCTGATGCCTCTTCTGACGCACCTCGGTTGACTTGCATTGGAAGCGTGATTGTCAGGCAAGCTCCTGATACCGTCGACCACTTCACATGAGCTGAGATCATTCTGCGCTGACCATGCAGCCAAAGGATTATTTACTGCTGCTGCTGCTGCTGTCACCAACAATCGCGTTGTCTCATAGAAACGGGTGTCAGCCGACCACGACCACGATCGAAAAGATCATAATGTGACACAAGTCATAAAGCTTGAGCTCATGCCCATGTGTCCATGCCTTGTGTGAGGGCGGGTAATGCATCAGGGTGTGACATCTTCACGAGCCTTTGATTGGCCATGTCATGCTGCCCTCGTGCATGCGCCGAAGTCTCGAGGGCAGATCAACTGCTCAAGCTCGAGCATGATGGACACAGGAAATAGAAGACAACACGATCTGACAAATCCATGACAATCAAACTGCGTCAAATTGCATAACATCAACGTCGACACCCATGACACCCATCCTCTTCTGGCAACGAGGTCTCCCCCCAAGCATGGGCTAGATCGAACTTGGAGTCGGCAGAAAGCGAAGGCCAAAACACGTCCGAAAACAGCAGCGTTCGTGAGGCATGCTCTCCTTCTTTCAACCTCATCTCGTCCTCCTGCGAAGCTAGAAGATGGGCTAGAACACTTGTCCCGGCCACTAGATACGGATGCTAGTTGTTGTGCTTGGCAGAAGTAGTGGTGGGTTTAGGGAGCCGCAACGCAATGTCCGTAGCTCTAGTGTGAACGGCGAACTGAATGGCTCCCTGATTGTCTGATAAATTACCCCACCAAGAGATTCCCGTCTTCGACTCTGCCATGGATCTACCGAGGGAATTTTATCATCAAGCTTTCCGAACTGATCTATGGGCGAAGACACGAAGACGAGGAGAAAGCTCAAGACTAGGTCGACCCTCGAGCACGCGGTCAAGGTGATCGCAGAGAGACAAGCCTAACAAGCATTTGATCAATCATCTTTGCCCAGCGGTCAGCTATGCGCAGCATGGTCAGGACCTCGACCTCCGTTCATGAGATCAAGCCATTGTATGACCCGGACCTTGCTATGAAGTCCACGATACTGTAGCCACGAGCCTTGTGCTTGATACGGTGCACTTGTCAGTCGACCCCTATACTTGCGCATCGAGCATGAATGCTATACACTTTCTGAATAAACATGAACCAGCCTTTCCTATTGCTCGGAGCATACTGCGGACGCGAAGAAGCCACGACATGACACGAGATGAAAGCTGAAACTGCGGCGGCAGTATCCACGTTGCCGTCGCCGCAGCCCTACAACGTGGAAGCCACGTCGATCGTCGCCAAGCTGTTCACGAACTGACATGAAACCTGGACAAGGGCCATTGAGTCATGCAGCCACATACTAAGCTAATCATGAACTTGATGGAGGAATCACGATCCGAGCTGGAAGAGTATTATCGCCGAGCCTTACGCACTAATAAAGCGCATTCGAGCATTTTCCGATCAAAGTTACAAACAATACCCTCATCGTGATGAAACTCAGGCGATACGAGTCATAGGCACGATGAAACGCAGCCCATCGGCGATCGACGTAATGCTCCTTTGCTACCGCGTGCATACGGAGACATTTCCAAGGTCCGACTTGCGAGTGCATCAGTCAGGTAGGGTGGAGGACAGGTTCAGACTCCACAGTATCTAATCACTATATGCATGCCTGCTTCTCAGCTCGCTACACATAATGGTGATTTGAGATCACAAGCCGGCGTCTGTGCGATCACAGATCAAGCAAGCCTCTGGCGACCTGGAGCTGCTCAGCTGCTACTCAACCCTGTACACGGCTCAGTCGTATTCGCAAACTCTGACCTCGGATCCTCTGATCCTCTGCATCCTCTGCATCCTCATCTCGTTGACCGCCGGGAGACACTATGATATTAGCTACGTGTAGCGTAGGTTACCGGCACGTACGTCCTGACGACCAAGTGGTAAGCAGAATCAGCTTTGAGATACACCAAACTATGCATGCATAGAGGCACTCACCGCGTCGTGCAGGGACGAGATTGACAGCGTCGCCATGCGGATTCCTGGGCTAACATCTGCTGAAGTGGCTATGGTGACTCAGCAAGTAGGATTGATCAAGGGCGTCCGCTGTAACCTGCGGCCATGCATGCCATCGTAGAGGCTCATGCACTAGGGGCTCTCGTGTATCCTCGTGCAAGAGCCACGCCACCATCGCTCTCGAAGCCCGTGTTCTGGTCTGTCCAGATCAGCACACTGCCTCCAGGACAGCGCCTTCGACCCATCAAACCGCCTCATACAAGAACAACGCCGCTACGGCAGACACACGCTATTATCGTGCCCAGCAGCTGGTGACCCGCGTCCACAAGTCAACACCCGGGATTGACAGATCCTCCCGCACAGTGCCACACTGCCGGCAGTATCCGAGTATCTGGCAGGACAGCACCAGCCATCATCTTGTCCAGCTACCTGCTACGCCTTGTAGCCACGACACGACGAGCAGCCCGCGTTCCTGGCACTGACAAGCAGATGTCGTGTAGCTTGTCACCTGCGGCGAAGGGATCGCACATCGTGTGCGCGGTGCTGCAAGTTCATGCCTACGCGCACCGTCCTAGCACCAGCACCTTCCCGACCTGCTTGCCGACCTCCTCCTTGACGACCTCCTCCTTGACGATCTCCTCCTTGACGACCTCCTCCTTGACGACCTCCTCCTTGCCGTCTTGTCCTGATCCCAGACATGGGCTAGTTCGCTTGACCTCCACGTATCGCAAAGATTGAGCAGCTTTTACTGCCAGCCACTTGGCCTGCCTCTGTAGCGATATACCTAGTCGTGCACGTCCATCGCAACAGCGTAGAATCCTCGTGTGTTATGCAGAAGCTCGAGGAGCGAGAGGACCCACGACCTGGGGCAAGAGCCGGGGGGTGTTGTTGACGGCTTTGGGGGATGTGGCATGGGGTTTGGGCGGAGAGCAGAGATGGTAGCACGGATTGGTCTGCAGCGAGCGAGTATGAGTCTGGGGGTGGGAGGTCTTCTTGGTTGATCAGTCTGCATGGTCGTTGCTACGTCGTTGAAGAAGACTTGTTGGAATATATGGATGCAATAATCATCCAATCTTCTTCGTCCATCATCATCAGGTCTATATCAGATCTATATCATCATCGTGTTAATGGTACGTCTCAACATCATTAGTCTTCGTGACATGTTCTATCAATATGGCCACCATTATCGTTCTTCGTCAAATATCGTCGCATCATCCAACATAAATATCGCTGTGCACCTCTTCACCTTCATTGACATCCAATTCCACCACTTTGCGAGCCAACCACCCTACCATCCCACAGTCTACACTAAACCTGCTCCCTCACCCTCCCCAACAACGGCCTCGTCTCCCC
>Ga0268250_10000834_pt1 | contig 13941 bp, 14 predicted proteins | sample AgamicAsSfe_FD_200448 | JGI IMG/M metagenome (GOLD analysis project Ga0268250, IMG submission 200448) | Agave microbial communities from Guanajuato, Mexico - As.Sf.e (v2) (version 2) | ecosystem: Host-associated > Plants > Phyllosphere > Phylloplane/Leaf | place: Guanajuato, Mexico | collected... | reverse complement strand
ACAACGAACGTTATACAAGATGCGAGCACCACAGTGTGTTTCAGCAGCACATTGACAGACTTGGGACGTTGCTACTCATGAGCCCAGATTGCGAGCCAGTGATCATGGAGCTATTGACTAAAAGACTCAAGATGCTTTGTCGAAGGTGGATTGAGGTCAAAGGGACATCATGTGCGCAGTCTATAGTCATATCATGGATAGCACATCTGGAGCATTACACCGTGAAACAGCTTTGGTTGAGAATCGTGTTGGTTGAGGGATGGCTTTCGAAACCATAGAGTGTCCATTCTCTAGGCTTTCGCGGTATATCATCATCATGTTTCGCAGATCAGGATTACCAGACACGAAATGAACCTGAGGCAGAGGAGCGTCACGATTGGGCAGAGGAGAAGATCGGAAGACGGTGGCAAATCAGCACAAGTGTCAATCATACCTGATCCCACAGTACTAGAGCAGAAGTCTGAACTCGATTGCTACAGCACACTCTGACAAGGGTCCCAGACTGTGGCTTTTGTCACTTCACAGCATGAATTGTTTCAGATCGGTCACCCGCAGCAATCTCGCTTGACTCATTGCGAGATCTCGTGAATTATCTTTCACATCAACTTCAAATCTACAACGATCTCGATACCTCGCACGGAGTCCATCATAACTGTAACGAAACCATCAGACCTTATCTATATATATACGTCAGACCTCATCGTCATCCACAAAGGTAAGACCTTCAGCCACTTCATCACTCAGGTATTCAGCAGTCTGCTGATTGGGCACCCTCTTGCGAAAAGCGGCGCAAAGACTGACATCGCCCAGACAAAACAGCTATCACCATGCCGAACTGGCAAGCTCTCACCTGCAAGCTCAAACTCCAGATCTTCCGTAATCTCATCCGCACGGTGATTGACACCAGTCCCCAGTGGCCTTTTGCACCAGAGCCATCCTTCACGATTCTGTATGGCATCCAACACCTCCTTCTCGTTGCTCCCGAGCTTCGAATTCATACTGTAGAGCTCGTCGAAAAGTTACTCATTGTCGACACTTCGGATGATGGTCTAGGAAAGGAATATCAATTATTGCCGGTTGGGTTGCTTGGTCAGATGTGGTGCTGGATGGACAACAAGGAAAAAGCCGAGCAGTTGAACCGGAGTATCTAGAAGGAAGTGAGACAAGAGATGAAGCGCCAAGCTAGGTCTATCCGAAGGACGGAGAGGAGGAGAGCCCTGATGATTGCTGCGATGGAAGCAGAAGACTCCGAAGATTCCTAGACGTCCTGCGAAGTTATAAGTCCGGCAGCTGGAAGACTCACAGAAGATCAGCCTCGACTGATCCCAGCTCTATTCAGGCCAAGAGCATGTTTCAGATTTCTCCACCACCACCTCGTGCATGACTCGTTCCCGCATCTCTTGACATCTTGTGACACCCATGTCAACCTCAACTCCCCAGCAACCAGCCACGAAGACACTCAAGGGAATCTGTCACACTTTCAAGCTCTTCCTCATATATTTCATCAGGTATGTCGAGTACTGTGCATCGGCTTTTCTGTTACTGAGGCGCTACCAACCAGGATAATGTACGACGAAGCAAAATGACAAACTGGCACGCTCTGCCGCTTGAGCTCAGGACTCTGATTCTCATCGCCTACGTTGATAATGTGGTGCACGACGAAAGTTATGCATATTATAGGGAATTACGCAGCATCCTTGTCGAACACTGGTCCAAGTCCCCTACTATTCGCTGGGGCCTGGCGCAGTCAGAATTCGTGAACCTTTTGCTTGTTGCACCAGAACTGCAGCCAGAGCTTCTCATGATTATTGACAAGAAGTTTAGCAGCGTCACTATGCTCGCCGAACGCGCAGATGTGTCTGAGCTTACACTACATTCAGCTGACAAGGAACTGTACACGATGGCCATCCTAAAGCAACAGCTCGCGAACACTGGGTACTTATGGAGTCCGGCAACGAGCTTGTTCCCAGGTCGTCGACGAAATGAAGACTTTGCTTTTGGCAGCGGCCTACAGCTAAACGTTTGGATCGTGAATCAGCAGATCAAGGCGGCTCACGAGAAACGTGGCAAGCTATAACAGGTATCGTTGGACATTCTCATACACTCTCCTCCATTTGTTACCGCACAATCGAGCTCAGGAGATCATGCACACAGAAAGTCGGCACGGAGCCACCAGTCAGATGGCCGTGCGCGTTGGGGTTACAATCGAGTGGAACATGCACATATCAGCAGTCATGGTCTGTTGCGGGAGAACGCAAGCAAAGACAGCTGCAGACCTCAAGTCATGAACGGGAAATAGCCAGCTAGTGTGTCTTTTTGTAACTGCAGAAACCAAAGATTGTGTTTCAGATGTTTGCCTCACCCCACTTCGTCTGTTTCATGCTTGACTCATTCCCATGTCTCGTGACACACTTGTTATTTCTCTCACATCGACCTCTCGGCCTCCTCTTATATTTGCATCCTCAACCTAGAGTTCTCACCTGCACAATCATTGAGCACATTCCTTCTGACGAGTGATCAACCGTCCAAATTCGATCAGGTATGAAGACTACCGTGCATGCGAAGAACCCGTGGACGCTGATGATTTGAGACAGTGGTTCTAGACAGCAGCATGGCAAATTGGTGTGCTCTACCTTTTGAAGTGAAGAGCCTCATCCTCGACGCCTTCATCGAGTGCGTGTTGCAGGACGAGGGCTATCAGTGTTTCAGAGACTATGACCACATCGCTGTGTATCATAAGACAAAAGAGTGTAGCGTTGGCTTTGTGGACATTTCTTCGCCGCAATCAGAAATCTCAACTCTCCTACTTGCTGCACCGGAGCTCCAGCAGGAAGCTCTCGGGCTAATCGACAAGAAGCTTTGCGTTACCAATATGCTTGACAATCAGGGGTTATGGCGGATCGAGCAAGGAGCTGTCAGGAAAGTGTGTATATTGAGTGTCCTGAGGCGACAGCTGCTGCATGTGAGCCGATACCGATCAATATCCGACGTCCTCATCGCCTGCCTCGCCCGTACGTACGATTTAGCATGGAGATGGTGCACCAGCAGATCAAGGAGGCTACCGCAAAGTATCCGCAGCTGCAATCTTGCGCCAAGGAGATCCGGGCGCCTATCGTTGAAAGCACGGAGGGCGGCACTCACGGTCTGTCATAGGGTTGTGCATGGCGAAAAGAAGGCGTGAGGCCTCGAGTTGACAATGGGAAATAGCCAGATAGATAGGGGCGCGGCCTTCTTGCGGCGGCAGAAACTAAAGATCGTGTTTCAGACGTTTGCCTCAGCCCACTTCGTCTGTCTCATGCTTGAGTTGGTCCAGATCTGGTGACTACTTCTTTCACATCAATCTACTCTTTTGAGTCTTCAACCTATACCTCAATCTTCAGGTTCTATTTGCGCACTATTCGACATAGTCCTCCTCCAACATAACGTTTCTTGAGTTGATCAGGTATGAGAGTACTGCATTGCGAGATTTCCTGGTTACTGACGCTGTGTAGCCAGAACTCAGAATACCTAGGAAAAACTGGCACGCTCTTCCGTTTGAGCTCAAGACTCAGATTCTCAGTGCCTCCATCGACTGCATACTGCATGTCAGACGCAATGCGGAATGGAGACTCTCTGCCGACCATCTTTGGTGTATGCCATCCATCACAAAGAATGCCCCGCCGAGGGGTTTTTGGTTCAAAACGTATAGCACCAGGCGCACGCCGCCAAGGATTCATCCTCGAGAGATCACTCTCACATCACTCCTACTTGTCGCACCGGAGCTCCAGCAAACAGCTTGCAGGCTAGTTGATAAGAAGCTCAGCGTTGCTATCAAGGTCAAATCTAGGCACACTATGACATTGCTCAACGGAGCTGACATGGAAGTGTGCATGTAAAGCATTATGAGGCGACAGCTCAGGAGTGACTCTCCGATTGTAATCAGCGAATACAATCCTCCCCATCTGCGTCCGGCTATGGCTTCACAGATCTGAGCCGCAAATTCGTGGATCAACAGATCGCGGAGGCTTCTGCGAGGTATCCACAGCCAGGCCAGAAGTGATACAGCGCTCTGCCAACTGCAGTCTCGCGCTTGGAAGACCTAGAGATTGAAGCATAAAACCAGACGAGAAGAGTCGGCATGGCACCTATCAAAGTGATGTGCAGTGGTGCGCGGATAATCGCAAGATGGCTGACATGAGACCTCGACTTGAAGTTGCAACCTGACTTTGAACATGGATGTGTTCAATCCACAACTGCACAATGTCAATAATTTGATTGTCCTTCGTGTCTTACATACTCTTTCTTGAAACCTCGCAAGAGCCTTAGCTTCATTCCATCTCACATATCCCGCCCTCGCTATGCCTGTCCTAATACATCTAATCATATCATCCTTCCATCAATGCTCGTTACTATGCCAGTTCTTTCAATCCCCTCCCAAAATAGCCTACTGAGCAAACCTAAACCTCGTCGCCTCCAACCTTCCCAAACCCTCTCTCGGTGCCACGTTTCTCCTCCTGTACGAGTTCGTAAAGTCCTGCAACAACGTCCTGATCTTCCTCGGATCACCTTGCTGCACGAATTGGCCAATATTGCGCTGCAACCTCTCCGACTCTTGTGGACTAACAGATCCTGCTGGTAGCATGCTGATCGTGGCCGCCAACCACTGCGCAGCCTGTGGAGGGATGACTTGGAAAAGTCCAAGCAGGACTCCAGATGCATCTGGGAGACAGTCGCGTGGGAATGTGTACATCATACCAGTCATGATGCGTTGTGTGAGGACTTCGCCCTGTTCAACCAGAATCTGCTTGACTGCGGCTTGGACTTCTGGCGGGTTACCGTGACCATTACCATTTGATTGATCAAGGGAAGAGGAAGGATTGTGCTCAGTGCCGTATGCAATGAAGTCGCGGAGGAAGTGTAATGTGGACATGAGGGGTTCTGCTTTTTGTAATGTCAAGGAGGAACTGGCGGCGGAGAGGATAGGCTTGATAAGCTCGCATGAGAGTGTTTTCAGGGGATAGTAGAGAAGGACGTCGATGCCGAGGCGGAAGAAGTCCTCGATGACATCTGGGAGGTCGTCTGGTGTCAGGTCATTCAGAGCCGTGAGGAAAGTGACGGTTTGTTGTTCGAAAAAGTTGAAGATGGCGTCGCTTGTCGAGTTATCAACATGTTCGGCGCCTGAGGAGAACTCGCGGACGATAGAGTCAGTGGCCCAGAGGAAACAGCCTTGTCTGGATGTCGTGAAGCCAGAAGCCAGTATCTCTGCAAGTTGTGGCAAAAGAGGGATCATACCACTACGGTATGACAAGACCATATTACGCCAGCATCGACAGACACGTTCGAGAATAGGAGTGAAGTCTGAGAACGCCTCCACTAATCTTGCCAGAACCGGAAAGACTTCCTGACAGTACTGCACAGCTGGATTTGTTTGTGATGGCTCGACGTAAGGCTGAATCCATTGTACGAAGATGGTGATAAGCTGGACTTGATCTGTGATCGGCTGTCAGCGACGTCGCCCAATTCTCCTCCCATCTTTGTACTTACCGGCGACCGCAATTTTGGTAGGTTTGTCATTTGCATTTTGCGCCATAGTCATTAGTCGATTGACCACGGGATCACAGGCCAGCTTGAATGAGGCATAGACTCGATCTAGCGGCTGCTTCGCGAGGACAGATGCCATGCCTTCGGTGACTTCTTCCTGACTTGCGCTTGGAAGACGTGTGATGACTGTCTCGTAGAATTGTTGTAATTGGTCCACATAATCCCTCAACAGGTCAGCACAGTCGTTGCAGAAGAACCTGAAAGACAATGCAGCAGCACGGACAACTTCAGTCGATGGATGATTGAAGGCTGCCATGATAAAGTTTAGCTGCGCTTGCAATGTCTCCGGATGTTGAGCTGTCCACTCTGTATAGCGTCCTAATGCCATGACAGCCTGGAAGCGTACTTTTTCTTGATCCGGAATCAGGAGAATGAGTGGAATGAGCTTGGGCAGCATTATGCTCTCCTCGGGGGACACCATTCGTCCCATTGCTCGCATGCTGAATAGTGGTGCCTCAAGTGCTTGCCAATTCGGCACGTTGCCACCAGATGCTTGCTGGCCATTGGCGGCTACCCATTGCTCAATCAATTCGAACGATTTCCGCAAGCACTCCGTAACACCAATGACCTCACAGCAGTCCTTCAGTACGTCACCCATCTGATGTCTAAATTCTCTGAACTTTTCTTCCTGATCTCGATCACCCTCGAATAGATCCGACTCGTTCCCTCCATCGGGCTTGGGGTATTGTAGATGGCTTATCATCACGTCGACAAGCTTCGAGAAGAGATCAGCGTATTGTGCTCGAGCTTCGATATATATCTCCAGTGTCAAGTACTGCTTCAGCTCATACCAAAAGTTGAACGTTTGAGAGATGGCGTCTCGATCCGAATCTCGTGCTGCACATTCCAGCACGCATTCCACGAGCACCCGGAAGTCGTTAGGAAGTCGAGCTAGCAGCAGCACCCATGATTCTCCTGCTTCCGCAAAAATCCGTGTCACGCCTTTCAGCATCTCCGTATCTTCTGCTCCTGCCGCCTGTGCAATCTTGGGTCTCAAGGCTAGTATATGTGGGTATAACGTTTGTATCGTGCTGAGGCACTCATCAACCTCATGTGTCTCCTTGAAGATCGCGCTGAGACATTCCACGGCGGAATCAAAAGATGCCTCCACGGACAGCGCGTCAATTATGACGTTCAGTAAGGAGGAATTGATGATATCGCTCATGGGAACCTCGTGGAGCCATGATGTGATACACTCCAGCAGTTGGGGGTCTTTTGCGGCCGTTGCTATAGATGACCCAGTCAGTGACCGTCGTCATCATAACGATTGTATTACTCACGCGATGACTGCGCATACTGTACTAGCAGCCTCAATACCTGGTCCGCATTATCCTGTAGCAATTCCACAGTTCTTTGGCTCAACTCCTCTTCCTACACCACCCCAAATAACATTAGACTTTGACTTTGACGGAAGGCTTCGCGCCAGTGAGCTTCCAGGGTGGAGATGTGTCGGTCGAACATACTGAGAGGTTGATCTTGCGTCCTTCGGTGACTTCTTCTGGTAGAACGTGGAGAAATTTGAGGATTGCTGGAATGTGCTGTGCATCTTGGCCTAGTTTGGAAGCGACGTAAGGAATGACATCCTGCCATTCTAGCATTTGTATTGCAAGGTTCGCGAGGCATACGCAGAGTTGTGTCCGTATCGGTCGAGGACCTTGAGCGAATGTGGAAAGAATAGAGATGAGGGTGTCACGAAGTTGTGGTAGGGACTCGCGAGGGATCTGATGGAGGTCGTATGTGATCTACTTGCGTCAGCCATCGGAATTCCCAAGGGTGACTAGACTCCTCACCTTGCCCTTGAGTGTGGTCGCAGCAAACAGCTTTGCCTCCGGGCTCGTTTCTGATGCCTGGAGCACGCTAAAAGTCGTACTCCATGCTTCATGCTAACTACAGTAAGCCCTTGATCTTCACATCATGTGGGATACGTCTTCCACCCACCGACTTCTGGAAGGCTTCCAGATATTCGTGCGCCTGAGACTTCTGTGACCTGTCATTGCTCTGCATAGTGGCCAGTGCGGTGAGCACTGGCGCATACGACTCTGCCCCATTTGTGGTCATTACTCTGATTCTGGGTCGAGTGGGAAGAGATCGAGAGAGATTATCACTCTTCGTATGAGCGTATGAACCTTCGATGTCCAGGATACCAGTATGGGTATCGTCAGGTTGGTGTACGGTAATTCGCGACTATACATGTATCCCACCACAGCACACGGAGATTACTGTAACTCCGCATGTAATTCTGGAAAACACCGAGGAGGGCAGCGACGACGACGTGCAACTGCATCAGTCTTCGCGCAATATCTACAAGAAGCAACACCTGCACGCCACCTATCAACTTCCAATATACACACACTCTCAACATGTCCGGCCGACCAGGAGGAGGGGGACGCAAAGTCCTATTACCGCCAATCAACTTCATCTTCAAGCTTCTTCAATCACACTCCACGGTCTCAATATGGCTTTATGAACAGCTAGGCATTCGAGTTGAGGGCAAGATTAGAGTCTGTATACCAAGAAAGCTCACTCGGAAAGCCTGAGCTAATGCGCGCAGGGATTTGACGAATTCATGAACCTGGTCATCGACGATGCGATCGAGGTCAAACAAGCAACGAAGACGGAACCAGAGTCAAGGAAGTCATTAGGTGAGTCGGAAGATACTTGATAAGACTAACACGATACACAATACTAACTGGAAGCAGGGCAAATACTCCTCAAGGGCGACAACGTCTCACTTATTCAAGCCGTATAAGCACGACTTTACGACTAATGACAATCCATTGCGCCATTGCCAGATCCGCGCGTGTGAAAAGAGCATCGGGACCAGGACCGGCAGCTGGCGCGAATCACTCCTCACGTTCCAGCACGCTTCCGTCTCCCAGGACGATTATATCTACAGGCCAATCGTGATCTGTCACCGGGACACTCTGATCCTGTCGAAGTAACTGTTCATCAAGTGCAAGACCGACTATAGGCGTTATCAGTGTGACTGTTGGGGAAAGGGAGGCGTCGAATTGCTAGGTGGTGGGACTGACTAAGAATTGGCATGCGACTGGAAGAGTCCTTTGGCATTTGACTGCTGCACCGGGAGAAAAAAGTATCGTAATACCCTCTGCCATGTCCTAGACGACCGCGACGCCGGTCGAAGGCTACAGCGGGCACCACAATCAAATCCAAAGCATTGTGTCTCATCTCATGCTTTTCATTGACCAGCTCTCCTGATACACCTCTTCCACCGAAAGCATTTGACCGACATGCAATACTACCATGCGGCAGACTAGGAATTCCCCATTTGTCCTTCTCCAGAGATCGATAGTCCTCGAACGTCTCCAGGGACAGCATGTCCATAACACGGCCAGTATTTCGACCTTTATGAATATATGGGACAAAGACCTCCTTGCCACGAGAAAGCGCATCCTTGACTATTGCGGACGTAGATATCTCCTTGCCTTCGATTGACAGGAAGACACTTAGCCGCCTTGCATGTTGATACTCGGGTCTCTGTAACAATGCGGTTGTAGCTCTATGAGCTGTTAACTGATTAGATCCCATCGACAATGATCGCTGACTTGTATTCCTAACATTGTTGCTCTATCTTGGCAGATGACAGACTCTCCAGCTGTGCAGTGATTGACTTTCGCAGTGCGTTCTTTGCTATGTGTATGCTGCCCATGTCTGAGTCCATAGTCAGCGAGCACCATGTAGTCTCTATTGTCTCAATAAGGACAAGACGAATGTGGTAGGTTAAGTGAGCTTGCCATTGGAAAAAGCGGGAATCACGTGCCGCGTTGCTTCATCACGACCTCGTTCACTAGATTGTAAATAGGCACGTTCACCTCGAGGCTTCGCAGCACTAAGCAAGAGGAGGACTGGCATAACCATAGTTCCTGAGTCGATCATTGGACCTAGACTATGTCCAGAGCATCAACATAGCAGCTCCCCATTCCACAAACCTGATCGCAGCGACAAAATGAGCAGGCTATCATTCACAGCTCGCGCAGCTTTGCGCAGCCCCTTCGCTCAATCGCTGGTGTTGCGACCTTCTCTCAGATATAATGCCGTAAGATTCGACCTAAACATCAGATCCAAGTCGACTACTACACCGGTAGGACGAGAGCAAGAATGGACGTTGAGTGAAGGCGCGAACAAGGAGGTAGTTGCAAAGCAGCGGGAGGAAAAGACAGTCACAACGGAGCCAGCAGATCTTGTCGTCAGACAGCGTACAAACACAGCGATCACGGCGGAGCCAGCAGAGGTAGCCTATAAACCGCAATCGAGCACAGCGGAGCCCACAGGCGTACCCGTCGGACCTGTGAGACAGTCTGCAGTTTCCCGATCTCCTCAAAAGTTGCCATGGTCTGCAGATGAAATTCAGATGCTACAAGATCATATTGCCACATCTCGGGCGCCCGATAGCAGGATAGATGAAATATCAACGCCGAACCTGAACGACATGCCGAAGCCGAATCTTAACGACGTACCAAAGCCGAACCTGAACGACATACCAAAGCCGAGCCTGCCGGAGAAGCGACCTGCCGATGTCATTGCCCAACACCGCACAGATAGTGCACCGCCGGCAGCCACCACAATCTCAGCAGACACTCGTTCAGCATGGACTCGCCTGAAGAACCTCTTCCTGGGGACGTCGATTATCCTCGGTCTCACATTCAGCTACCTCTACATCAGTGATACTCGTGCTGGAGTTCATCGTTGGGTTGTCATCCCATCTATCCGATACTTCTTCCGCGACGCAGAAGACGCCCACGAATTCGGCAACAACATCCTTAAAGCCCTCTACACCTTCGGCCTCAACCCCCGCGAACGTGGTAACGCCGACTCCACTGGCGACCTCCGCGTCGAAGTCTTCGGCCAGACCCTCGACAATCCTATTGGAATCTCCGCCGGCCTCGACAAACACGGCGAGATCCCCAATCCGCTCTTCGACCTGGGTCCGGCGCTTGTCGAAATCGGCGGCACAACGCCTCAACCCCAAGAAGGCAACCCGAAACCCCGCGTCTTCCGCATACCCTCCCAAAACGCTATCATCAACCGCTACGGCCTCAACTCCCACGGCGCCGACCACGTCGCCATGCAACTCCGCCAACGCCTCCGCGAATGGGCCCACCGCATGGGCTACGGCTCCGGCGCCGACGTCGAACGCATGATCCTCGACGGCGAAGCCGGCGTCCCCGCTGGATCTCTCCGCCCAGGCAAACTCCTCGCCGTGCAAGTCGCCAAGAACAAAAACACGCCCGACTCCGACATCGACGCCGTCCGTGCCGATTACGTCTACTGCGTCGAACGTCTCGCCCGCTACGCCGACGTCATCGTCGTCAATGTTTCCAGCCCCAACACCCCCGGCCTACGGGACCTTCAGAAATCAGAACCTCTCCAACACATCCTGCGCGGTGTCGTGTCTGCTGCCCGCGCAGTAGATAGGAAGGTAAAGCCCGCCGTCATGGTCAAAGTCAGCCCCGACGAGGACTCTGCCGACGAAGTCCGCGGAATCTGCGACGCCGTGTATGCCGCCGACGTCGATGGCATCATCGTCGGCAACACGACCAAGAAACGGCCCAACCCCCTACCGGCCGGCTACACGCTCCCCGATGCGGAGGCGCAGACGCTGCTCGAAATGGGAGGGTACAGCGGCCCGCAGATGTTTGAGCGCACACTCGCGCTGGTCAAGCAGTATCGGAAGGCGTTGGATCAGCGGGGACCGGTGGGGGGCGGGAAGGCGATTTTTGCGACGGGTGGAATCACGAGTGGGGAGCAGGCGTTGGAAGTGCTGAATGCGGGGGCGAGTGTGGCGATGGTATATACGGCGTTGGTGTATGGGGGCGTCGGCACGATTACGAGGATTAAGGATGAGATGAGGCAGCGGATGAGGGGGAGTCGTGCGATTGGGGATGTTGGGGAGGCGGAGGTGGTGTAGATGTGAAGAGGAAGGGAAGACGGCTTCGGGTGGGAGTGGTGGGAAGGACTGAGATGAATGATGGACTATGAGATGAGAGTCGACGGTAAGGACTGAAAGACGCGAATGCCATGAGCAGTTCAGATGCGCTGGTCAGAGTCGATGAAAGGTGTGAATGTACAAAACATGCAGAGACATTACTTGAACATTTTACAATCCTCCCCGTGTCTACTCGTTGAAGAGCCGTAATCAGCAATGTTCATTAATCTCATCAGACATGTTATACTCAACCACAAGGTTTAACCATTCCCTGCATCAGCTCTTTTGGATTGCTCCTGTGCCATCTCCTCCACCCGCATATCCTCCTTTTCCCTCCCTTCCTTCCCCTCACTCCTCCTCTCCCTTATCCACCCCTCCAACCTCATCTCCACCTGCAACACCGCCACCACAATCTCCTCCGTCCCTAAACTCACCATCTCCCCCGCGGCACTAACAAACGTCCTCGCCACCTCCGGCACTTCCTCCCACTTGCGCCAGCGCTTGTATTTACTGCCTGGTCTGAGCACGCGATGGCGGCTGTGATGGGATGGTTTGGCGCTGCTGTGGGAAGAAGGTTGGGGAGGTAAGATATCTTCGACGACGAGCGCGGGTCGCAGACTTGCTTGGACGGCGATCAGAGGGGCGAGGAGCGCCATGTTGGGCGTTGTATCGTCAGCGTGGGTGTTACCATTGCTATTACCATTACCAGTGCCAGTGCCAGTGCGGCCGTCTGGGCGGGGTGGAACGTCAAGAGGAAACATGGCATATAGCGCCGTTTTGTAGTCTGCCTCACGACCTTGCGTGGCGTCCCGTTCGCTGAGCCAGCTGCTCTGCGCGAACCAGGCGAGGTAGGAATCTACTTCGGCATCGGTCATGCTGAAGACGTCGGAGGAGGTTGTGGCGAGATGTTTTGCGCTTGATGCACTCGCCGCTGCAATTGCGGAAGGCATCGCGTCGGGGTCGTGAGTGGAAGATGTACTTGCAGACGCAGCGGCTGTGGCGTTCTGTGCCTGACTAGCAGCAAACTGCACACCCCAAGCCTCCCAATCCATCTTCATCGCCGCGGGCTCCGTCGACGTAGCTGGATGCCGCGTTCTGTCATCGAAGGGGAAAAAAAGCTTCGTCGTTACCACGACCGCACACATCAGCGCGACTTCGGGGTATTCGCTCACTTTGACATATTTCTTGCTTGCTACCGCCGCGAAGTCGAAGCGCGTGCCCAGTATCTTTGCAAGACGCTGCACGCCTTGAAAGATGGGTAGAGGGAGACACAGTTGTCGGATGATGCGCAGGAGGAGGAGATTGGTGTTTAGTGGCGGGATGACCATGCCGAAACTGGCTTGGTATGATGCCGCGAGCGCGATGGCGGTGGAATGGAATCGCTCGAGCTTGTGCGGGTCCGCCGGGGGTTCGAACGATTGACGGAGCGTGTCGGGGAGGCGATGGAGCATGCTTGGTGGGAGGTGCTTCGTTGCTTGGAGATACGGCAGCTCCTTGGACGAGGTGATCCAGGCGCGGATGTCGGAGGATAAGACCGGTAGGCGAAGCAGGATGATGGCGAAATAGCACAGGACTGCGCTTTCGATGAGTTTGGGCGGACGTTGGCGGATGCGGAGTTTTGCGGCACGGGTGTCGGTGGGGTTGTCGGGTTCGGTGTCGGAGGCGGTGGTTTGTTGGGAACTGAAGAGGGAGAGGGGTTGTGAGGGGTTGGGGTCGGAGAGGAAGTCGGAGAGCATGTTGAGGCGGAGGGACCAGAGGTCTTTGAGGACGATCTGGTGTTTTGTTAGGTTGGATGTGGAAGAAGAAAGGGAAAGGAAAGAGAAGAAGGGCATGGGTGGCGAACGCACTTCAAGCCTGGGTTGGTAGCCTTTGATGTGGATGAGCCAGTGAGCTTGTTTCCAGAGGAGGAGTTGGAAACATTGGACGTAGAGGATTAGTGCTTCTTGTCCTTGAAGGTCTGTGCAGATGTGTCAGTAATTTCTACATGAGAAATGCGCCCCCAATCGACGAAATCTTCTCGTAGCAGCAGACACCTGTAGAAATCACTCCACCACAGCAATGCGTTTCATGTTTCAGACTGCAACACAGGCCCTGCCACAACCACGATCTCCAGCATCGTGTCCAAGACACGTTGATATAGGATGATGTCGACACTTACACTGTGACCTCTTCTCCCCTACCCGCGTATCGGCTTTCAATCTCGTTGTCTTCGCCCCTGCTCCCATAAAGTCCTCTCTGCCATGTTCGGCGCCCGCCTAGAAGAAAACTCATGTCAGCATGACAAGTTGTATATGGCATACATGCAACATTGGGCTCGACAGCGAGAGACATACATCAGTTTTGTGGCCATTGACACAATATTCGAAACTATCATCGCCTCTGTAGTAACGACGTGTGCGACACTCTTCACAGCG
>Ga0268250_10000833_pt1 | contig 13959 bp, 13 predicted proteins | sample AgamicAsSfe_FD_200448 | JGI IMG/M metagenome (GOLD analysis project Ga0268250, IMG submission 200448) | Agave microbial communities from Guanajuato, Mexico - As.Sf.e (v2) (version 2) | ecosystem: Host-associated > Plants > Phyllosphere > Phylloplane/Leaf | place: Guanajuato, Mexico | collected... | reverse complement strand
AGATATACCGGACGGATTATCTTAGCTAGCTTCGCGGAGCGGTATATACTATTAGCTAATAGATTATACGTACTTCCGTAGAGTACTTCCTAGTATATATAGTATTAAACCTAACTATTACTACCGACTAATCTCGTATCTATACTACGAGAAGCTAGCTAGATTTTCTATATATTCGAAGACCGCTTTCCGTTATATTGATATTAACATTAATCGCCTAGCGGACGATAATAGAGGTAGAAATATAATTTAAGGGTCCTTATCCCTAATAAACGAGACGGCTAATGTCGCTACTATTATTCTACTAAAGATGTACCACTATATCGACGAATAGGTTCAACGTATATAGGCTAGAGGTGCTCTAGTAAAAGGCTCTATTTAAGTAATTAAGGAAGTTTACTTTACTACGGTTAGTTCCGATAGCGATAAGACGTATTTCGCTACCGATTAGACTCCTATTCCTTATAAGAGAGGAGAGGTTAGAGTAATAATATCTTATCTACCTTATAGAGCGTAGAGTACTAATATAGGAGATCTAGATTGTTTTACTATATTACTATAGTTCATTACAGTATAAAAAGATAGTGATAGCTTAGAGATCCTAAATATAGGTACTTAGTTAATGCTTTAAGAGTCCTACCGAGATTATATAGCCCCACTAGCAACACCCTTAGGCTATACGAACATATATGGCAAAATTCCCTTTATATTTCTAGCTAGACCTCAATTGCTTACCGATAGTGCTATTTTAGCAGCTCTGGTTGGCCGTATACGATATAGTAACCCGGCCTTTATCTATAAGCTAAGACTGGTTCTTCTAGCTACTACGACGGACTTGCGTTATAATATTTAACAACGCTACGTAAGCACATTATCTACTCCGTATATATTACTTTCGATCAGCTTGTTCGTGTAGAGAAAGAGTTCTATAGGGGAGTATTATACTTTATAATAAGAGAGAATAGTGGTTAACCGTTACTAGATAAGGATAGAGCAGGACCTATAGAAGACTAGGGAGCGTTGCTAGAGGAGGAAGGCCAGGAGGTATAGAATAAGGAGATAGATATACTAATAGATAATAAGTTATAAGTAAGATCGTCTTTGAAGACTATAGTCCTAAAGGATAATAGGCAGAAATATAGAGTTGAATTTTCTTTAGAGTTAGGTTTGCGCATACTTAGTCGGCTATAATATATAGTCATTATAGTCATTACAGTTATTATAGGTATTATAATTAGCAGTGGTTTTATCGGGAGATAAAACTTCCGTTTTCCCCGGGTATATAGAGTAGGAAACTGGTATAGTATCCGATAGACGCTAAAATAACCCAAGATTATTAACTAGCAGTATACGAGTACATAAGGCTATCCGGGTAAAAGTCCCATGCATGGGTCTATCAGATATATGGTACCAAGTAAGCCCTTTCTATATAGCCTAGCTAGTCCCCTTCTATAGTAAATTGAGCGTTCTAGTGATTCTTGAGACGGACCTTTTAATTTATTGTCTCGAGTTCACATTTATGCCTGGCTCTAGCACACTGTCTACTTATCTTTTCAATATCTTTATAGACTTTATCACGTACCTGCCGTTATCTAAAGGGTTCGATGCTATACTTGTCGTAGTAGATCGATTGATAAAACTACGCTATTATATACCCTACTATAATATAGACGGTTCTGAAGAACTAGCCCGATTATTTATTAAGTACGTTATTATATATTATAGCCTCCCCGAAACTATTATTTCCGATTAAGGCGTATAGTTTATATCTAGATTCTAGCAACATATTACGACCCGTTAGAAAACTAAGACTAGGCTATCGATAGCATACTACCCCGAAATAGATAGATAAACCGAAAGACTAAATACTACCCTTAAGTAATACCTCTATGCATAAGTATCGTTCCTATAAGACGACTAGGTTAAGAAGTTACCTCTAGTAGAGTTTTCTACGAATTCTCTATAGTCGGAATTAATAGGTGTCTTACCGTTCCTTACTACGTATAGATTTAACCTAAGACTAGGTACTAAACCTATCGATACCGCTCGGATACCTTAGGACCGTAATACTAAAGACTTTACTTCTAATATATCGTTAATCGTTACTCACCTCTAGGAGGAAATACGACTAGCTTAGGCACGCTACTCCGATACTACTAACCGCTACCGATAACCCGCCCCTATACTCCGTATTAGTTAAGAGGTTTAGCTAGATACTCGAAACCTTAAGACCTTGCGCCCCCGTAAGAAACTAGACTAGTAAAACTATAGGCTGTTTCTAATTATTAAAGTACTAGGTCTATATACGTACCGCCTAAAGCTGCCTCCGTCTATGAAAATAAATCCTATATTTAACGTTAATAGCCTCTATCCTACCGTAGGTAACCTACTACCGTTCTAGACGCAAGAACCACCTCTAGCCGTTATAGTAGAAGGACTAGATAAATAGGACGTTAAGGAGATCGTAGATTCCGTTACTAATTGCTAGGGACGAGGTAGTAAACCTCGTATTAAGTATATTATCCGTTAGAAGGGTTATAATTAACCTATAAGAGAACCTGCCGATACTATCTAGGAAGATATCCCTAACCTTATTAAGAACTTCTATCGTCGCTATCCTACGAAACTACGACCCGCTTTTATAGTTAGTTAATACTACAAATCAAACTACGCTCCTTCGGGCATCGTATATTAAGTAAAAGAATTAGGATATAAAGAATTAAACTACGCTCCTTCGCGTATCGTATATTTAGTAAAAGAATTAGATAAATAGTTTCGCCCCCAAAGGAGCTCTCTACGGTTATTACTATATAATATAACTTTGCTATAAGATGCTAGAGGTACTAAAATAGTAGCCTATATAGTTATATAACGACTAGAAGTGTGTATATAGTGGTAACCGGAGCCTTATAGCTATATAATATACTAGACGACCCTCTTGCCTTAAAGGGTCCCTTAATTCTATTAACTAACTATAGACCTTAGGCCTAAAGCTATATGTCTAATGGGTTAGCTAACTACTAGGCTATACGACTAGAATTAGATTTTATCTTTTCTACTTCAGATATATACGCTTCTTAGGAGTTTAGCTTTATAAGGAGGGGAGTAATATTATAGGACGATATAGTCTAAACATAATACGTGCCTTCCGCATTAGGAAGCACATGATAGACTAGGAAAGAAAGGTTAAACCGCGGGTTTAACCTTATCTATTACTGTAGCTGTTAGCAACGTAGCTCTTTAAAGCTATATCCTTGTTATATAGCCTGATCTATACTAATAGATAAGACCTCCGTAGCTAACTAAATCTAAACCGTTTCCTCGTATTTACGCTAACTACCTACCGCTGCGAGACCGACCGTAACATTACTTATTAAATTGAGTTTAAACTTCTATATAGGCTTTTTAGTACCTTTTTAAGACTCTATATATAGCCGTTTAGTCTGATCTATAGTATAGCCTCCAATGTACCCGTTTTAGGTATATAGATTAATATTCCTAGGTATATTACTATTCTACGGAGTAAAGTTTCAATATCTAGGTAATATGGGTAGAAACTAGCTAACTTAGGGTACCTACCTATACTAGCTAGCAACTTTATTTTGTCGCTTTCCTTTCTATCTTACTTACTTCTATGATGCATGTATAGTAAAGATATAGGTATAGTAAGTTAGCTATACGCTATATACTAGTAAAACCCGCTAGTTAATATACGTCGTTGTTTGTATGCAATTATATATAGAAGTTAACGTATGCTAAAATACATATTTTCGGCGTTCTTGGGTTAAAAAGTTCTGACGAGCCAGCATTGAGAACGAAAAACGGCGCGGCGGTAAGCGGAGTTAGATTAGTTTCTTCCTTTATTTATATTAGTTTTAATACTTAAGTAGTTCTATCGAAAAGAATCTAGCTTGTTATACTAACATTAATCAGCTAGATCCCAGCTAATATCTATATGATAACTCAAAAGTTAGATCTTTAAGATAATCCTTTATAGTAATTTATTTTCTTACTAGTAGAGAATAATATAAGTTGGATATAGTCTACTATAGAAAGAGAACGCGTATAGCAAGGTTCTAAAGCTTTATACTTAAACTTGGTTTAAGAATTACTTAAAAGACCTAAATATATATAACTAGAACGCTACACTTTATTATAGAAGAGTAGGCCTAAGACTATATATATATAACTATTAAGGTATACGCAAAGTAAGTATATAGCTACTATATTAGCTATAGTACCTAGGATATAAAAATAATAATAAATTATAACTCGTAACTACTTCTATGGTATCTATAAGATAGGGATCTAATAGGAAGGATATAGTATTATTAGTATAGGAAGCGTATTATATAACTAGAATATTAATTAAGCTATTTAATATAAAACTACGAGGTAGGAGTACGCCTAATTCTCTATATACTTAGCGAGCCTTTAATGGACCTTCATAGATCCGTTAAGATACCTCTATAGCTAGGTTCTACTATCGAGTTCTATCTAGTAATATAGATACTATGGTCCGAGGATTCGCCGGTCTTAAATGATAGTATCTACTAATCTCCTTCTCAATAGTATAGTAACTAGAGAGAGAAATAAAGTAACTATCTATAGTCTAGACTTTATACTAAGTCTTAGAAATTAGAGCTATTTTCTGGATAATTATTTCTTACTATTACTAGATAAGCGAATTACTAGAGCAGATAATGAGACTACTATAGAGAGATCTAGGAGACCGTATCTATCTAATAGAAGACCTATTAAACTAAGAGGCAATAAGGGTCTCCTAAATCTTTACTAAAAGAATGTCCTAATTCTAGAATAATTACTAGGAAAGTAGACAAGAATCCTACTTAATAAGTACGGGTATCTAGTAGACTTAAAAGAAAGAGTATCTATTATCTATAATACTTTAGATATAGAGGAGAGTATAAAATAGATAAATGGTTTATATAGCCTAACAGTTCTTTAGTAAGAAAGATTTATTACTTTATCAAATTAGTTTACTATATACAGCTATGCTTAAAAACTTCATGAATATCTCGTCTGGCTGCTTAATACCTGACCTCAGCATCCTCCCGCACGCTCGCACTTTATAGCGCAGGCGTCTTCGGCGCACTGTCCAGTGCCAGAATCGCAAACTCTCCTCCCACAACCGGTCTCGCTATGAAATCAAACCCTGGATAACTATTGCATCACACTTATGTCAGCCCTGATCGTGTCACCTCTGCATGGAAGAGGAGAAAAGACTGTGAGCAAGACTCACTTTCCAGTAACGGTATCATAAAGATCGCCAAATGCGAGATTCTCCGGCGTCTGATTGAGATAGAGAGCGACTTTCTGGACGAAGAGGTCCTGTGTGCCCGTGCCAGCGATGGCGGCGCAGAAGAGCTCCCAGTCGGACTGTTTTGAACGTGGTGTTAGCATATGTCGTGGATTCTGTCCTCACACCACAGTGCGGCTGGGAAGCTGTTTGGATGTTCGAGGTGCATACCTTGGTGTACGTGTGACGCGTGTCGAGGGGCACGCCATATGTCAGCGCGACGTGTGGATAAAATGCTGATTGCATGTCGTAGACCGATTGGGGCACAAGCCCCAGGTTCAGCGCACGATCTGACCAGAGATTGTACAGGAGGGAGTAGGACGAGTCATTGCCGTAGTTGAGGGTAGTATGTGCTGGCAGTGTTGTGGTGGCTGGGGCGATGGCAAGGGTTTCCCATGTCCTGGGATCGCAGTGAGCACGGTTCCTTTGTGCATTCGGGGAGTGCTGGACTTACCTCTGGTAGTTTATGGCGATGCTGGTGTAGTTGATGCCATCTGCCGTGTTGCCGGTCCTGTTGGCAATTTCAGCCATGGCTGCGATGCCGATGATGCCCTTGATGGCTAGGTTGGTCTGGTTGCTGGAATGATGTCAACATGCATTCAGTTTCATGTCGCGGGTCAACTTACGCTAAGGCGCCGGCAAAGTCATCAGTTGAGATCTGGTTGGCTGGGATGAGAGCTTCTTCGACCAGGTACTCGTTCCACTGTCTGAGGATGTCGTAGTGTTTCGTCAGGAAGGCAGTGTCGTTGGCTCGCTGGGCATACGCGAGGGCCATGATGATCATGTTGCCACATTCCTGAGATTTGTTAGGTATATGTGCTGCAAATCGCAACTCTCGTGTTCTCGTTTACCTCGAGCGGCTGCATCTCATCCATGCCATTGTTATGACCCGTAGCGTTTGGATAATTGTTACCAAGGTCATGCTCTGTATACATGTATCTGAAAAAGAGGGTGATATTAGTAGTGCAAACTATCGTGGGAGATTTCGGGGTAGAGCATACGGCCAGTTGCCCGCTTCCTGGTTCTGGAACAATGGCTTCAAGAGAAGTCCAAGCCATTCGGGTGCCAAGTACAGGAAGATAGGCATAGTAGGGAAGATGACATCGACCTAAACAGTGATCAGCAAGGCGAGTTGGTCCTGTGGGCTTTTTATACACACAGTCTGAATATTCCCATCCGAACTAATTTCCTTCAAGAATACATAAGGGTTCCCAGGAGTGTTAGCAAGCTGAAGTGCACCAAAGACTTGACGGACCGCCAAAGTAGTGATGATCGCATAATCATCTCCAGCAGCTGCTACAGAGTCGTCGTGAATCTTGTTGTCGAGTGTGGTGCAGAGTGCGCCCACAGCCGAGTAATCAGCGTAGAAGAAGGAGATCTACGCTTGTTAGAATACAGAGGACGAGATCGGTTATCGCGCCACTCACTGCTGCGTTGTTTGAGCTAAAGTAGCTTGTCCATAACCCATTCAGAATCTCAGTCGAATTGAGCTTGTTCTCGTATTGAATCACCTCCTCTTGCAAGAAACCAACCGTGAACAGCGTGGACTTTGCAGTTGCATCGACGGCGCCTAGGTCGTTGGAGAATGCAAAGACTGGCCAGTCATTGTTGATCGCTCTGTAGTTTGTGTCCAGTGTGTCAGCCAGCACACCAGTGTTGATAAACTGGCTGCGAACAATAACGTCCTGGCCTTGTTGATAGGTGAGACCAGCGGTGTTTGCTGTCGTGTAGTAAAAGTCACCCCAAAGAGCCTGGTCCGAATTCTCGGAGAACACCTGCTGAGTTTGACGATAGACGTGATGATTGGCGAGAGCGGCGCCTGTTGCCGAGGGAGTTGCTGTAGCAGTGCTGGTCGCGCTCGTGAGAGTGGTGCCAGACTTCTTGGGCTTTCCAGGCTTAGCGTACTGGGTGTAAGCTGGAGGAACGTAGCTGTAGGAGGACAAGGTAGATGCTGGACGCGGGTTGAGGGTCGTCTGGTACGCAGCTGATGAGGTTGTTTGATTAGCATTCTCGGTCGAAGTAAAAACCATGCAGCATACTCACTCTTGGTACCGAAGGTCGAGTACACTGCTCTTTTTGCAATGACATCGGCAGAATCGTCGCTGAACGCCGCCTCATTTGCCTCTGTCGGATTACTTCCAGCAATGGTCTCGTAGTCCCACTGAACGACATCGTTCCGATTACCTGGTTCCGGTCAGTACCAGCATGATGCGTCTGATAGATATTATGTACCGGACAGCCACTCTCCGCTCACATCAGTATACAACTCAACCGAATGAGTCTGGCCATCCATGGAGAATACCTCCACGTTCATGTACGAGAAAGGCAAGCTCTGCCTCTTCTCCTTGTTCGGCAACACAGGTGAGAGAAACTCAACCACAATGCCAACCTGCATGTTCACATTCTGGGTGAAGGTACTGCGGGTGGAAGTGTACTCAAACGCAGTCTGATTGACCTTGGAAGCAGCGACATTGGGGGCACCCATGAAAACATAGTTGAGACCGTCCACACGGATGATCCCAGTCCAGGCAGTCACCTGGCCAGTCCAAAAGGTAGGCCATTCTCCAGCTAGATAGCCGCCGTCGCCACCATCACTACCGACCTCTAGCCAGGTGGAAAGGTAGGGACCGCGGACAGCCAGGGGAATCGCTGGAGGGCGTGCAGGTGAGAAGGTTGACTGGGCATAGAGCTGTGTGGCCAAGCTCGCCGCAAGGAGGATGCCAGTTTGAAGAAACATTGCGCAGGTATATTCACGCTGCCGACGTCAAGGAGAGGCAGCTCTAAAGGAAGAGCAGGAAGGAAAGGAACGACGGCAGTCCTTATATCGTCCACTCCACGGGAGGGAGACTCGAATGGACTCCAAACGGGCATGACATGGCGCATGATGATGTGCAGATGGTATGTGAGCACGAACACTCGACACTCGATACTCGACACTCGACCAACCAGGGCATGGCAGGGGGACATGGTGCACCTCCTCTTTCCCCGCACGGACAGCGGTATACTTGTGCACATCGGCTTTCTGCAATGCAATACAGTGTCATTAATGTGTGGCATGCCATGGAGGTCAAGGGCGCTTTGCTTGGTTGGCTGAAACACACTTTCGACCAGGTTGTGATCATCTGCTGATCCTCAAAGCTTCGTAGTGAGGGGTTATGAAACGGGGTCGGACGGGGGTGGGGGCAGCGTGCCGCTCTGTTGCCACGAAGACGTCATGTCACAGACCTTAGTGACGTGCTACTCCATGCCTAGACTTGGGAGACGAGGCAGCCTAGGTCGACAATGGACATGCAGTATACAGTATACTGGACGTAGATGATTGGGAGGACGAGCAGGACGGGGCAAGGTTGACCGCCCCCTCCCCGCTGCTTTTGCTTTCCCCGCTCACGGCAACAGCAGAGTCATCACATCAACAACGTCTTCCGTACATGAGCGCTTATGACAAATGTGCCGATGTATACCGTACTGCTGTAATTGGCGTCACACAGTAGCGGGAGGCTTGTGGATGAGTGGAGGAAGGGAAACTGTCATCACAACAGATACCCTGATGCAGACGTCTGCCATACCCCGCCTCGAGGTACCGTCAAGGCAGTGTGGTTGGGCCAGGCTATAGTCTTGAGGACTACCCCAAGTGGGAGATCCAGCATATTCATCTAGTCCCGTGCTCGAAACAGGTGTATCCAGCTATACGGTATAGTGACTACTGCTACTATCCCCCGCTCCTTGTGCTTGCTGGCTTTTCCCCGCCCCGAACCAAGGTGTTCGTTCCACAACACTGCCCTCACCAGCCCCAATCCCCGTCGCCCAGATCGTCTTCCTCAGACTCGCAATCTCGCTCCTCACCAGTGCCATCTCTCCTCTGACCACATCAGCACATTCACAACTGCAGACAGGAGTGTAGACAAAGCGCTCACCAACGTCCAATACAGACCCGAAGAAGTAACCGTGATGTTTTGTGGCATCTATATCTGGCATATCGTCGTCGTCTGAATCGATAAAGTGGCCTGGGACGTGAAGGTGATGCTTATGATGCGTTCGCTTGGGTGTTCGCAGACCAGGTGATGGTTCAGGCGGAACAATGCCTTGACTTGTTGGCAACTCGCCTGGGTTGAGGACGTGGACCTCGTTTGACACTGCTCTCGTCTGTACGACTTGGTGTGTATGGCGGTTGTGGTCGTTGTGTTTTGCACATCGTCCAGCTTGCGTGCTCTCAGGAAGTCTTGTTCCTGCAGTGTAAGCTGACTGCTGATTAGACTCACGAGAAACTGGCAAGACTGCTCTATTCGGTACTTGAGCTCGTGTGGCTCCGTTGCGTTGTTTCAGAGCGAGCAGGGCACCGTTCAGCAAGTGGTCCTCAAAAGGACTGGGACTTGCAACTCTCTTGTGATGCCCGAAGCTTTCCAGCTCTGGACTCTTGCGCAACCTAATCGTGGCTCGATCGTTCGTGGCAGTAGCCATATGACCATGCCGTCTTTGTGGCTCTTGAGCTTGAGAAGGATCTAATACAGGACTACTAAGCCACTCAGCCGGATGATATTGAGCTTCACGTGGCCGCGTGCCTGGTGGTTCGGAATTGAGATTCTTGCGTGGAGGGCTGAAGCCGTTCTGTGCTGCGAGGTGCCTCTTTCGCCGTAGTGACTCAAAAAGACCCGGATGAGATTCCCGTTCTCGAAGTCGCTGGAAACTGGCAATACGACGCGCTCTGATTCCAGCTTCATTCGCACATGGAAAACTCTGTGGCGAAATTGGCAACGCGACCTGTGGCACGATCTGCTCTTTTCGTGTTCGTACGCGATTCGTGCTTTCCTGAGCCCAACGACGGGAGGGATTGCGCACGACAGCGCCGCTGGTAGGCTCACTAGGCGCAGCTATGGGACGCGTTTTCTTAGCAAGAGGCCAATCAATGTCGATGGTCCATGATTTGAACTTCCCCCGAGACAAGTTTGGGGCGATATAGTTTGGAATCCACTGAAGTTGCTTCACAGCCTGTGCTTCTACACCAAGCTGGTGGCACTGAAGTAGTCCAATGGCACTGTAAGTCTTGACAGAGCCATCAGCACAACCAACCGCAATCCAGTGTTCAGTAATCTGTGTATGCGTAGCCGAGGCTGGCAGTGTCGTAGTGATCGGCGCACTCTCAGAGCTTGTTGAGTGTCCTTTGAAAATTTCTATCTTGATGACTGGCAAGACTATCGCCATGGACGAGCAGCCGGATCCAACTTCCCATGTTACAACATGATTGATGCCATGCTCAAAGTCGGTGATCCGGCATTTGCCACGTTTTCCAAGCGTAACGACCCTCATCTTGTGTCCTTCCAAAAATGCCGCAGCAACTATCGGGATGTGGTGTAAGCCCGCACAGAACCTCTTCAGTCCATCCGAGGTAGTTCCTGCTCGACGAAAGTGGACGATTCGGTTCGCATTGTGTATGGATAGCCCACCATAGGCGTAGGCCAAGAGGAAGTGTCCACGTTGTGAAGGATGAAAGGCTGAAACGACAACATGGCTCCCCGTTCGAGCAGAGTCGCTCCCTTGTTGTCGCACACTAGCTCTGACTCTTATTGGAATCTGCGTCTTCGGCCAGCGCATGTCCTGCAGGTACACTGTGGCGGGCCTCCTCGATGCACTGATAACATAGCGACCATGCACCGAGACTGAAATGTGTGTCGGCTCACTCGGATGGACGCAGGAAAAGTTTGTAAGACGGTTGAGGGTATGGGAATAGCCACATATGATATTGGAATGCTTTGTCCAGAACAGAAACTCATCGGAATTTGGAAGGAAGACGACAGAGGAGACTTCAGGCTACTATCGGTCAATACTGGCCATTTATCGAGTGGTGCCTCGCTCACTGCTGATCCACGCAGTCGATAGAGTGTATCTTTGCGCTTTGAATCATCACGCAGAAGGATTGAATCGTTGTGCGCGACCAGCACGCGACATCCTGTGTTAGGTGATGTCGCCACGGACATGGAGTGCACGTTGTCGAGCTTGACCAGTGTATTCTGAGAGCTTGCATCCTGAAGTCGTACGGTGTTCTGGGTAGAGATCAAGAGCTTCTGGTAAGGTGGCCATGCCTCTCGTGTTGGCTGTGGAACATGATGAGGTTGATGAGGTTGATGATGTTGCTGATGAGATCTACTTTTCGAAGGATGTATAATGTTCGCCATAGCCTGCTGTGATCGAAAGTGGCCTGAAAGGAGGTTCGGATGGTGCTCACTGAGATTGGACCTGGAAGGGCAACCACGACCGGGTGGCCACTTCCGTAATAAACCTACCTGTAGGTCTGCCCATACATAACAATAAGTTGTGGAAGGTTGTCAGATTTTGAGATACTGTACTGCACCAACACGAGGGCAGGATATCAACGGTGTGACTCGTCCAAATCACACCACATGAAACTACCAGCAACCAATACCTTGTGGCAGACGCAGATCATCAATCATGATCCCAAGGATGACAATGTTGATACAAAAGAACGCCAGGCTTGCTCCATATATGCCTGGAAGGAAAGCACTATCGCCCAGGAACTCTAGCGTGTACCCTTGTTGGAGCCACGCAGCCTGTCATGCATTGAGTATTGTGACAAAAGCTCTGTCGTGGGGAACTGCTTACCTGACCTAGGATCCATGCTGCCAAGACGAAGGTGCCGAATCGAGGTCGTCTTATCAATGAAGATTTGAGTAGATAGAATGGAAGGAAGACCATATACCAAAGGAAGTACTATCATCTTTGAGCAAGACGCCTTGTCACCGGGGCATACGTACTTACCTGGCTTGTACAGACTTTATTGAAGGTCACAAAGGTGAAGGTTTGCAGCAGCATGCAAGATGCTAAGTCATGTTTCGCTAACTTCAGAGGCAGAACGACAAGTGCAAGAATAAGCTGTGGCAGAAATGCTAAAGACTCGATACTTGTGGTGGACGAGCTCACAGGAGAAGCATTGAGGTAAAGCAACATGTTGTAAACGGAGAAATTATGTCTGTGATCAGTACGTATCAGATGATAGAAGTATGTGTGTTGTAAGAATGAGTCCCCATAACTATGAGACATGTCAGTCTCATCGTATCGTGATTCACGGTCGTCTTGCATACATGGTCATCATCCACAAATTTAGGGCAAGAAAAGTAACAGCACTCCAAGCTGTAACTCTGAGTCTAGGTGCATTTGCGAAAGCTTGCATCTGTTCTAGTAACACCTGCCCCTTGCTCGGTTTGGATCCCATGCCGAGCTCTCTGTCGTCCAGCCACCAGATGATCGAAGCCGCATAGATGAAAGGATAGATCTTGAAATGTACAGACAGACCAAGCATGACACCAGCAAGACTCCAACGTCTAGTCAGACAAGCCCACAACAAGCACATTACCATGACTGCCACGACACCTTCTGAACTGCCGCGCGTGCTGATCTGAGCCACCATAGGATTCAGCAGCCATATCGAGGCATACTGGAGAGCCCGCCGTGTTTGCATGGCATATCGCTTCACCAAGATCTGGTAGATCAGCCACCCTGCAAGGATATCGCTGCCTGTGAACAAGACTTTGCCAAGGTCAAACCAGAGCCCGCCTTTCGTGGTAGGAGTGAGCATCCATGCCAGGAGAGGTGTATACCGATATGTATCGCGCTCGTACGGTGATGCTCTCTGTGCCACACATCTTGCAGCATCAGTGAAGACATAGTAGTCAATATCAGTGTATTTCAATGCTGAATATTGGTCCTGGAAGCGGCCATAGACGAGGAGACCTGCGCGTAATAGCACAGCAAGAGTAAACACACGATAAGGCTGGAAGATTCCAGTCGATAGTCCCATCCTCAGCGTTGTAGAAGAAAGCAGAAAGACAGTTACGCCGAAGATGAAGGTGCGAGTCAAGAAGCTGAAGCATCACGAAGACGCGTTCACGTGTGTTGACGGCGTAAACTCCGGCACGCGAACCTCACTGTTGCTGCGCAGGTGCCTATCAACTTTCTCCCTCGTGTGCACTGCCTTGCATTTGACCATCTGCATGTATTGAGCTCCTCTTGTTGGCCGGACTGAGCATCATCATGTGGCTTCTCGAGTGCGACGGGGATCTGCTAGGTGGTGAGTGCCTCCCTCGTCTTCGATTCACCGAGTCTCGACTGACATGGTCAACAGGCAGGAAGATGTGGCTCAAGCCGGGCCAGCAGTATCTCTTTGGACGAAACAAAGTGAACACCACAGCAAATGAGTGTAAGTGTGTCATTGGGAGCTGTCATGTTATCCGCCGTTCTCGACTAATCTACCAACACAGGCAGTCTGGCACTCAATCACAAAACGGTCTCAAGAAAGCACTTAGTCGTTACCGTAGCGCCCATAGCCCCAGGCGAAGGAGTGGGTAAATGGTCCATGATACTATGGGCTCAAGTGCTGGCCTGACACCACCTTCCAGCTTGAGCTATACCACAAGTCCGCGCTCTCCCTCAAGGACGACTCGAAGATCGGAACTGAGCTTGATGGTCATCGCTTTGTGAAGAGCAGCAAGAGTCTGAATGACAACAGGCACGACTTCTACCTTGGTCAGGCAACCCATCAGATGTTCAAGTATGCTTAGTCCCCTCGACACTATACTGTAGTGCTGACATGCGAAGGATTACCTGGTGGCCAGTCGTGATGACATTGC
>Ga0268250_10000830_pt1 | contig 14017 bp, 14 predicted proteins | sample AgamicAsSfe_FD_200448 | JGI IMG/M metagenome (GOLD analysis project Ga0268250, IMG submission 200448) | Agave microbial communities from Guanajuato, Mexico - As.Sf.e (v2) (version 2) | ecosystem: Host-associated > Plants > Phyllosphere > Phylloplane/Leaf | place: Guanajuato, Mexico | collected... | reverse complement strand
AAATAAGGGGTTAAATAAGGTCTAGTTCCTAACGTAGAGTTTCCTTCTCTAACGATAAAGCTAGCCTTATAAGTATAGACTAACTTATATAAACCTAAATTAGAGATAATAATATACTGCTTAAAAGTAGTCTCTTATATAGAAAATAGCTTTTATTAGATTAAAGTCATATATATAGGGTCTTCTAAGTGGGTAGCGCATTAATATCGTGGCTAGGAATATGTTAGGATATAGTTAATAGACTATATCTTCTTCCCATTATAACTGCCAGCATATGGATTCGACGCGTTCGGTAAGATAGCTTATATATACCGGTCTTTATGACGATACTTAAGCGTTGCAAAAGCTCTATCCACAGAGCGCGGGATTAAGTGACACTTAGTGCCCCATCACAGTAAGCTAAATGACAGCCTGTCATGCAGTGTGGCCACGATCACTCATCAAAGAAGAGTGTCAGGCTTAGATCGCTGCCTATGTTCGACTCGGTGATCCCGTGTCCAAGTTCAAAGAATCTACTTGTTTACATCGAACGCTTGCCAGCTTATTTGATTCTTCGAAGATCGTAGTCGCTGGATGCGGAGATACCAATCAGGATCAATACGATGTGACAGGCTGTACTAAGTTCTAGAAGCGAGCGTTTTGTTGATAGCGATCATGTCTTCCTCGCCGATGCCAGACTGAATCGACTGTTTGTACAACAGATTACAGAGTGAGATCAGAGGCGAGTGGACGTTGGCCTGCTCTGAGGCTAGTTTGATAAGCTCGGTACTGTTAAAGCAGTCTTGAATTGAAGCTTGAGCCGTCCAGTCCTGCTTGATCATCTTGTCCATCTTGAGTTTTGAATAAGCTGAAGCCATAGGACCGGCATCGAGTACTTGCGCAAAAGCTTCAGCATCGAGGTCTTGAGCCTGAGCGAGCGCCATTGCTTCAGCTAACCCAGCGGTCATTGTGATCAAGAAGAGATTCGTGGCGTACTTTGTTTTGAGTCCAGAGCCGATAGGTCCGCAGTAGACTGCCGTGTTGGTGATGGGTTCTACAAGCGGTTTGATAGATTCGGCGACGTCTGGGTCGCCTGCGATCATGCCGACCAGTGAGCCCTGCTCAGCAGGGATTCTGCTACCACTGACTGGCATCTCGATGAAACTGCCACCGGAACGGTCAATTTGCTTGGCAAGGTATTGGCTAAACTGCACTGATACAGAGCTGGTGTTTATCAAAGTCTTGCCTCGAATGGCATGTTTGAACTCGTCGGTCAAGACTTCTCTCATGGCGGTCTCGTTGAAAAGCATAGTAAAGATGACTTCTGAGTTCTTGACGACCGCAGTAGAAGTTTTGGCGATCTTGGCTCCAGCCTGTAGCAAAAGAGGATATTTCGAAGGGCTCCGGTTCCACACTGAGAGCGTAAAGACACGGGATAAGTTCAGAGCCATGGGTACTCCCATCACGCCGAGTCCGATGAATCCCACGCGCTTCATGTTGGCGATACCACCTCTGAGCAAGAGTTTATGATGAGAGCTGTAGATGGTGAAAGATTTGGTGCAAAAGGTTGTAGATCATAATGATAATTGAATTGTGTCGTGGGGTGTAGGATGTTTGAAGGGAGCTGCAAAGCATCAAGTACACCTCCTGAGGCCCTCTATGCCCTATACGCCCTGTGCGCCCTGAATTTTGTTGCGATATCGGCCGTGAAAAGATGGTCCAACAGTTGCCCGCAATGTGATAGCATGCAAGTCTGACGATTTGGATGACCCGGTCGTAACGATCGAGAACAAGAACGATACTGGGCAGAGCCTGTCGTTTGTGTGCTTTCCCTCCCCGAGGTCATCTCTTTCGCTTCCATCCACGTTCTCGCAACTTTCACCGTTTGCCACAAGCTGCCAAGCTGCGGCATTTGAGTCGTTTGGAGTATCGATCACGCTTCACGAGACGGTCCGAGCCATCCTAAGGATTGATCAAGCTACTTCGGGACTGTCCGCGGTAGCAGTGGGGGGCGCAGCGCTCCAATATTTGAAGCCGGGTAACAAAGCGGAAGAGTCCTTGGAACAGTGAAGAGCGCGATAGATCACGATAGTCTAGACTCGCAAGTGTAATGTACCGAAGCGTGGTCACTCTTGGTGCATCACGACAACCTCGCTGATGTATCGAGTGGAGAGTCGTTTGAATTTGCTTTTATGTAATCTGAGGCCTGTACGAGTAGAAATCATAGCTTGGACGAGAACGACTCTAGGCCCAACACCCACTGGTCGATCATGTACGTACGAAGAACGTAAGCACACACGCAAATAGAGAACTATCTCTGTAATGCGCCAAGACTTCCTGACAAACACTTACTTACGCTTGGGAAGTACCTTGTTGGCTTCCAACTCGCTGAAGACCTCGTCCAAACACTTCCAAGAATCCACGAATCCCTGGAAACCCGCTTCCCGAGCTTTGGTCATGTTTGCGACCAAATCGTATTCTCTCCCAAGGACAAAAGCCGCAAAGCCCCAAGTGGCTTTCTCTACGGCGTCCTTGTCCAGACCATGACGCTCAGAAAGTCTGTTCCACGCTTCTTTGACCTCTGGAAGTTGGCTCCACTTTTGAAGATCTGTACGCTGCTTCAGACGGTCTGGAGGTGTGCGACCTTGCAGACCGATCCGGGAAGCTTCCACGGAGATGGGGGACCATTCACCCATGGGCAGATCGGAAGGGAGGCTTGGGGGCCGCGAGAACTGGTCGGCGGGTACTCGAAGGCCGAAGTGCTTGGCGATTCTGGGCCACAGATTCTGCCAGGACTCTATGTCGCCATTTACGGTGTTGAACGCTTCGTTCGCAGCGGTCGGCGCCAGGGCGGCCCATCTACAAAACTCGGCATGCAGCTTGGACGAGGTGAAGCAGTCGAAGCGGGTGTAGACAGTCTCAGATCCGGGGAAAGGCAACTCGGAGCCAAGCTCGGCCTGCACGGCGGCGTAGATGCCCAGGGTTGAAGCAAGATTCATGAAGTTTCCTTTAGCGTAGCCGAGGACCTCGTTCGAGTAGGTGACAACCCATTCGATATTGTGTTTACCTGCAAACGAATGCAAGCTTTTTTGCTGCCTGTAGTAGAAGTTGGAAGGTGGCTCGGGCAGCCATGGATCGGTCTCCTCCATGGGTTGCTTGGGCGTTCCGAGATGGACACCGTAATGCTTCAAACCACAAACGAGAACGATTCTCTTGATTCGAGTCGTTGCGCCGTTGATCTCGAGGGCCTTGAGGAAGTTCTCGAACATGTCGCCTAGACTTGATGTCAGATTCGCCTGTGGTCAAATCAAGAGAGTCGTCTTTACCGTTCACCCGGGTATTCTCATCAGCGTCTCCAGCATCCAGATACGCGGCAAAGAATACATATTCCGCATTGATGTCCTTGACTTCTTCTGCCATGTCATCTGCACTGGCTGTCAAGTCAAGATGACTGTGCTTGACCCTAGGTGGGAAAGAGCCCTTCTTAGAACGTGACATGGCATAGATCTCTTTCCATTCCTCGGGGTGCTTGCTGAGTTCATCCACGATTCCGCGTCCCAGGATGCCTGTGCCGAAGTCAGAATCCTTGCCATATGTTCGTCTAAAGGAGGCATACCAGTAGCACCAGTCACGATTGCTGTACTCATGTTGGGTATCGTTTGCTCGAGACTTTGAAATGTAGAACTTTGTCCTGCGCAAATCTCTTATGGTGTTAGACTCTAGGCGAAGTGAAACATTCATCACATTGGAGACTTGACTGATTTATAGTGAACATCTGTCCCCATGTTCAACATGGTGTCCTCTATTATTAAGCAATTCCATACCGTCGTCATGGTTCTCATTGCGATGCAGGCAATAGTTGTTCGGGGAGTACCGGCACGTCCGCCGAGCATCAGCCTGTTGAGCAATCTGGGGATCGTACAACAGCCACGGGGAGTCCCGGTTAGCTGGCATCAGCCCGGGGATCTGCTTGACCGAAAGCTTAACCACAAGCCCTAACTCGGGGAGTCGCGGCATACTGCCGATCTCATCGAGATGACATCGAATTCAGTCAGCGTATGACAAACCACCAGCTCCACAAAACACAGCGACGTCTGTAAAGACAGCGCTGAGTAAATGATTTAACAGTCACCAGGTCGGCCTCACCTGAGAGATCTTGGCTCTGATTCTCACTTTTCTCACTTGCTTTCCAACTGCTGCGGTGCAAGCCTCAACTCTTCGCATTCCAGACAAATGGACAACCGACGAATGTTCAAGCTTACCATGCTTATCAAGCGTGTCTCCGGAATGACAGAAGCGGAGTTTCACAAATATTGGTCGGAGTCGCATGTTCCCATTGTCAACGCCTGGCTCGCTAAGCACGGAGTCGTTCAATATGTCCAGGTTCGAAAACCACGTCTGAGATACTTTCCTTCCTTCAAGCTGATTTTTGTAGTACCACACTCCTTCCCAACAGCGACAGGAATCTGGAAAAGTTTGGGCGACATTTGGTGGAAACCAGACCCTTGATTTCGATGGCATGGTACAGCTTGTAGTGCCAAACATCGAATGTTTGGAGAAAGCTCTCGGTGATCCATACTACGAAGAGTTTGTTCAACCAGACGAGACAAAATTCATCGATGGTACTAAGTCCCTGCGTACTTACGGCTGGGAGGAGACTTACATCGTAGATAACAAGCCGCTGGTTTGAGGAGGAATTGACAGTCGATCACAACAGACTTTGTGTCTGTTGGACACGCTCGTATAGTCAGCACGTACTGCAAACTACTATCTGAGCAATTGAACCCATGATATCAGACTTTTGAGAATCAAGGTTGCGCAGTCAAACGTGAGAATGTAGTGTACTCCAGCGGTCATGTCAGTCAAAGCTTCAGGCTATCAGAACCCTCAACTCAATGTGACCAATTTGGAAGCTCTCTTTACTACTGCCCCAAGTAACTGATCGGCAGAGCCGGCTTGGTTTCGAGACACAAAAGGCATACAAGATTGACAGAAGATTTCAGACACAACTTCAGAGGAATGTTCAAGAATGGCCTGGTCAGATGTTGCGATCCCAGCTGTAAGGGGCATATTCATGCCGGCGCAGTCTCCTGTCGCAGGCACAACACGTAACCCTCAGCTAGACAGCTCGCCGATCCCGAAACCCTTTTCATCTTTCCGAGTATGGATCGTCCCGTTTTTTCAGTTGCGTCAGACCAGCCTCCATGTGCCGTTACACAGCACGCGAGATGAGTACATGACTCCTCGGCATTTGACTGCGTCAAAGCGACGGTCGTACAACCACGAGAGACCCATCGCACCCGGTTGCGCAGGTTTGTGGGCCGGTCCGCAGATCAGGCCGTTGTGCTGCCTGCAGCGTGGGTTCAAGGATCGGCATCCACCTTGCCCACGCGGGCTGCAGGGCTCGATCATTGCCCCCTCGCTCGGCAGTGGCATCTTCAGAAACGTTTGAGGCGGACGAATTGATTGCGTTAAGGCAGTCTATGGTGGAGACAGCAATGTGCTTGAGTCTATGGTAAAGAACGTCACGCGTTGATTGGTATAGCTAGCTTTGGCCAAGATGCTTTCCTCGAACCTGAGCGCATCGTTGAGACAAGGCCGTGAACGAACACAGCGGGACGCTTGAAAAAAGCGTATGCGCCTGTCGCTAGAAGTTGCCCGCAGTAGTTGACCCGGCTATACCAGACGCACAAGTCTTTGCTCCATGCACGCGGAGTATCGGCTACGATCCTACATTGGTGGGCTTGATACTAAACTCTAGTTTCACGGGCAAGAACCGAATCTCGTGAATAATCGTGACGTGATTCTACTCTTGATGATCAGAAACTTTGCCTACGCATGACTTGATCCGACCCTCGTCTCCGAATGATACATCTTCCGACTCGTTCATGTCACCCTACGAACGACTTCAGCTTGTAGAGGAACAGAACACTAAAGGTTTTATTGTTGGACGAAAACGGATCTCACTGTCCGGTTCTTGAAGCACTGGATACAAGCGTCAGTCAGCTGTGATGTTAAGTTTGCGATCAGGACTTCGAATAACCTAAGAAGCGTTATCCAAGCGGTGCAAGGTGATGAGGCTTTCGATAATGTCCTTCAGTGTTCTTAGGTCAGGAGCATCTTGTGCAAAGCGTTCCATTGCAGCACGATTGCTTCGCATAGACCATGCGATGTCTTCAACGGTACAGTCTATCCTGTGCAATTGATCGGTCGCAAGAAGCCCAGCCCGATGCGCGACTTCCAAGGTAAGCATGTTAGCTACGGCAAGACGACAAGTATACCATGAATCATCGTCTCGGTACCAAATTGCTTCAGAGTCGGACGCAAGCAGACAATTGGAAACGGCCTTGTAAGCCATGGCAGACACAGAAGACAGAGACTCTGGCTCCAGATAGTCTCTCCAATGGGCTATGAGGTATAGAAACGGGCGGTAAAGGAGTGAACGAATGTGAATATAACGTCTGAGGAGTGCGGTCCGGTGGACATTCCAATCGAGCGGGCTGTCGTCTGTGGCCAAGAAGCGCAACATAACAGGCAAGGAGTCGATACTGTTCAGGAATATTGGTATAATAACATGGAAAGAGGCGGATTTTGAGTTACTTACTGACCCGAGAGTTGACATTCCAAAGCCAGGACCATCTCCAGCAGAGTCCCAACGTTTTTGGGGACCCAGAATTGCGATCTGGATTGGTATAGAGTGTCATGGATGCCTTTTATTAGCCGGCAAAGCGAGATGTTGGTGAAATGGAACAGCCATACTGTCGTTGATGTGGATGCCATCAGCTGTTTCACCGGTTGTGTGGATTCAGTGTGTGCTTCCAGAAAGGATTCGGGGGGTGGAAACGGTCTGTCACATTTTGCTTCAAAGATGCCAGTTTCCGGCATGCGCAGTTCGAGAGATAACTGGCTGTCTAAAGTCAGCACAAGCGCTTGTATCGCTAGCCGCAAACTCTTGGCAGGTCGAAATCGTCATGACTCACCTCTCCATGACATAGCAAGTCCAGAATATGCGTTGTTCGCATGGCGTGTATACCATATCTTCAATCTGCAGTCCTCGCTGGCAGACATCGGCCTCACGTCGCTTGCGATGTAGAAGGTACGATGTCGAAGCCATAGAAAAATGCTGCCAAGCATGTACGGGTTTGAGGCAATACATCATATACAAGCCAGCGAGGATGTAGCATTGGGCGGACATGACGTTTGAGCCTAAGCAGCCAAATCTCCGGCGAGCTGCGTGGTAGTAAGCATCGGCCTTTCTAATGGACTCCAAATCGTGCTTCGGGCCCGCTTCTTCGTATGATCTCGCTACGACTCCTAGCGTGCTCGCAAGGAGCTTTGGTCGAACGTTTATCAGCACCCGCACAGTATCTCGGGAGAGACGTAAGAAGACTTACCACTAGACAAGATGGTGGATCCCATGCCGGACCCATCTCATCGACTAAGGCAGCACATGTACGAATATGGGCAACATCGAGGAAAGGGTGCTTGTGGTGGACGTTTAGTAAATATCTGTTTACCAGAGGCAATACATTCTGTACGACAGGTAACTGCTGCCCGGCAGAGCCATGAGGCACCGGCTGGTGTGGAAGATGGTCTTCAGTGATGATATCTATACATGTTTCGTCGGGCGCATTGGTGGAGAATATCGCGCTCACGGCACGCTGAGCAGACGCGTGTTCAGCAAATACAGGCCATTCGAGTAAATGCTCAGCGCCCGAATAGGCTCGTACACGATCCAGTAGGGTTATACTGCTTTCGCTTTCAGTATCGAGACTAGCAGTCATGGCGGAGTCTGCGACTTGGTGGGCAGTCAGGTCGATTTGAGGCTGTGAGCGCACGGCATGCTGGCCATGGTCAGCTGGCAAACGATCCAGCACTTCATTGAGCTTTTCCAATATTGCCAGGCTAGCCGGGTCGAAGCTTGAGTATTCTGCCTGTCCATCGTCGTAGATGCAGGTGACACCTTGGCGAGAACACGATGCGCACGTTGGCCGGTCATTGCTGCATTTGATTTTGCGGATGCGACAGATGTGACATGCAGTCAATGCGCGTTGGCGCGGATACGTGGTCTCACCACGATGTAAGCCAGTAGTGGCCCGAGACCGCTTGTGTGGTGGTCGAGCGATATGATCCTTATTCATTAGAGCCAGAGACGGGTCGAACGATATGTTCAAAACGTGGTGACAACCACTGTGATAACATTACCTTTGAATTCCGTAGAGTGGGCACGCCGGGAGTTGGGCTGGGTGGATCGAGGGCAATCGCCTGATTCGTAATCCGAGATGACGTATCATGTCTGTGACGGAGTAAGCCTATATCACATCGCTTATCTCCGCAGCAATGAGGTATCCTTATGTCCATAAATAGCGGTTGTTACCCAGCGACTGTGTTGACCACACAATCACATCAAATTTCTACAAGAATACTTTCCAAATACCCTTACGTCACTATCATCATGGCAAGCGCTTCTGAAACCAGACCAGATACGAAAGTCACTCTTCCAGAAATGTTCTACTTCACTAAGACCGTGCACCATGAAGCTTACGATAAGATCTCCCCACTACGACCTGAGCTTTCAGCCCAAGGCAAGAATATATTGGTTACAGGTGGCGGTACTGGAATCGGCAAATCTATCGCACTGGAGTTTGCTCGAGCCAAAGCGAAGTCGGTTACAATTTTAGGCCGCCGCAGAACCCATCTCGAAGAGGCCGAGAAAGAAATCGCAGCTGGACGAACAGATCAGGCTACCACTGTACTGTTTGTCGCGGCAGACTTGATGAAGCCAGAGGATGTTGAGCGCGCGTTCCAGACAGTCTATAGTCGGGTTGGCTATATCGACGTCTTGGTGTCCAACGCCGCCGCGATGTCAGCCGGAGGTCCTTTAAGCTCTTATGAGCCTGAAGTGTTCATGCATGGCTTCAATCTGAACGTGCTCTCAGCTTTCAACGCTGTACAAGCCTTCTTGCCCCTGGCTGGCCCCAAGCCAATGATTATCAACATCTCCACAGCCCTAGCTCATTTTGCGCCGATGGCAGGTGCAGGCAGCTACGCCATAAGCAAAGCCGCTAACTTAAAAATGATGAACTACTTCGCCGTCGAGAATCCCGATCTACATGTCGTGAATGTACAGCCTGGTACAGTGACGACCGACATGAGCGCTCAGGTCGGCGTCGAAGCCACGGATACGGGTACGTCCTGCCGAGCCTGCGAAAACTCTTCAAAAGTTTGCTAATGCCCATTCTAGTCGATTTACCGGGTCAGTTTTGCGTTTGGCTTGCTTCACCAGAAGCTAGCTTTCTACGGAACAAATTCGCCTGGGCGAATTGGGATGTAGACGAATTGATGGCGAGATCAGAAGAGATCCAAGGCTCTAGGCTCTTTACCTGGTTACTAGAGGGAGTACCGATGTAGCATAGCGTTACATAGCACATCACAGAAATGGAGTCTAGGAGCCTAAGCCCTTCTCACTTGCTCGTGCATAAGGAGCGAATATTCTAGTCGGAGGCGTTCATTTTCATGATCGTCGCTCATCCAAATTTAACATACTTCTTTGTAAATTAATCCAACCTAGTCAAGGCCCATAATGACCGACTGTTGTTCTTTCCAAGTCAATATCCAAAGTCTCAATCAGGTAGTTCCAATCTATTTGGGAGCTTTATTTCTCTGCAAGCGCAAGCAAGTAGCAATGTTGTAGAAGATGTCGACGTTGTTGTAGACACCTCCGAAAGCACTTTGGCAAGGTCCCTGAGCGAAGACAGGGACATCAGTGAGTGAATGGACGCCCTGATCCGCAGAGACGGGAAGAGTCTAAAAGCAGGGTTACAGTTAGCATGTTTCTTACAAAAAGGTAGTAAAGGTACAGACAAAGGTCGAAAAGCCGTCTGATGGCTCTTGACCTGCACGATCTGTACCCTCGCTTTACGCACCCCATTCACGATAAAACCCGTGACGGCATCGATGTAGTTGACGTAGTAGTCGTTGCTGCTGAAGCCAGTGACGTTGAGTGCAGGGATGCGAGGTCCCTTCTTGTGGACGCGGTAGTTCTCGCGGTGGTCGGGGAAAGTTGCAAGACCAGACTGAAGGGTGTAGCGAGGGTCCCAGTTGACAGGGAAATCGACACCGGCGGAGTAGACGAGGTTCTGATCGCTGCCGATGGGGGCGGACCGGTTAGCAACCATGTACTGACTGAGGCCACTTTGCTCGTAAGTTCCGACGGCGTCTCTCTTTTTTCGGTCACTTGACTGGGCATCCATGTACTTTGTGTCAACGCCACCAGTGACGTCGAATCCGTGGCCATGATCTGCGGTGCAAATGATTAGAGTGTTGTCGAGTTCGCCGATTTCTTCGAGGTGCTTGAGGGTGGCCTTGATGGTGTCGTCCAATTCGAGCAGTTCTCCGAGGGCTCTATCGTAGTCAAGTACGTGCATCATCTTGTCTGAGGATGTTGTTAGTGTCAGGAATGATACAAGGGAGTCGGGAATCATGTAGGAATAAGACTGACCAATGGAGGCGGCCTCGGACATGAGGAAGAAACCCTTCTCGGGGTTACGCTTGTGCAGGATGTCAATAGCCTTGAGAGTCATCTCTTTAAGACCGGGCTGGTCAGTTGCAGCTGCGCTGCTGCCGTCGGGAGCAGTCTTGGGGATCTGGGTGTTGTCTTTGTAGACGTTTCTGTCCAGCCACTTGGCCATGTTGGACACGGAGAAAATTCCCAAGGTACGCTCGGTGTTGGAAGCGTTCTTGAGAGCGGTGTTGTTCTGAACCACGTTGTAGCCCTTGTTGCGGAATTGCTGATAGTAATCCAAGCCCTGGAAGGATTTGCTGCTGGGGATGAACTGTTCAGCACCACCACCGAAGAGAACATCGGGTCCGTTGAACTCGGGCCATGTGTAGTTCTTGATGCCATTAAGGAAGGAGTCAACGACGTTGCCGTACTGGCCTCTATTCCTCGTGTGCGCGGTCAACGCACCAGGAGTTGCGTCGGCGATGAATGCAGTCGAAACGATTCCAACACCACCACCACGGACTTCATGGAACAGCTCGGCAATGGATTGGATCTTCGGGTCGTCGAGAGGGTTGGGGGAAGAGTCAGCGTAAACACCAAGAGCGTTGACGGAGCTCTTGTGACCGGTGTAAAGAGCAGTGGCCGAGTTTGCAGAATCAGTGATGAAAGAATCGATCGAGTGGGTCATTCTGAGGATACAATTAGCATGTCATTCGTGTAGGTACGGAAGAGGTAAAGATGACGGTCTCAAAAGCCATTTTATGGTTCGACCTGCGCGATCTGTATCCTCGCTTTACGTACTGATGACCCAACACTGGGAACGAATCCATAGCCATCTTGCTCTGGTACTTGCCGTTGATGCTCTGGTGAGCGATTCTGAAGGTGAAAGTACAGTTAGCAAAGTCTTGTGGAAGCCTGATGTGGTACTTCTGCTGCAAGAGCTCGATCACCACCATGAGCTTACTGACAATCTTGCTGCTGTAATCATGTTTGTAGTCATGCCGTCGCCGATAAACATGATAACGTTCTTTGCTTTTTGCGAAATTTTGGTGTCACGGACGGTCCAGTTGGCCTGGGTCACACTTCCGTTGCCGTAGGTAAGGGTAGCAATGTAGTTACCAGGCTCGTACAGGGCAACCTTTCTGTATGCCTTTGAAGCAACCTTGACCATTGAAGGTGTCTTTGCAGCCTGGGCGAACAGATCCTCGTACCAGGTAAAGTTCCATCTCTCAATGGCAGGTTCGGCGATCTTGAAGTAGGAGGCGGCGTTCTTGCAGTCCTTCTGCTGGCCGTCCTTCGCGATGGTGAAAGTGAAGTTCTCGTCGGGGGTGAGGTAGCCGGGTACGACCTCACTGCCGTTCTGAGGCGCGTGAGTCTCTAGACGGATGTCGAACCATTGACCGGGCAGGAAGTCAGACTGATCAGGCGGAAACACGCAACCAAGTGTTGGACAAGCACCGAGACGCTGGAACGTCTGAGCGGATGCTTGACCAACAATGGCAGCAGTGCACACGACACAAGCGGTGCTGAAGCGCATTTTTCGGGGTGGAGAGTGAGAGGCAAGTAAACACGGTGACTACATTTTTTGAACAAGAGCTTGGAGCTGCAGCTCCTTTATGCTGATCTGCTACATCCTTCGGAACTTTGCCCTGACAGTTCAAACACCAATCAACGCGACGAACGATGCCATGCAAGTGCCTACACAATAACCTCGCGTGGCAGACATCGCGAGCAGGAACAGTCTACCGTCTTGCTGCGTGCGCCAAGTAGCGAGGCGTTCGTAGCATGGTCTTGTCGATGGGAAAGTTTGAGAGATGAGGTTGTGTTTTGGTGAAGGAGGTGAGGTTGCGGCGAAGCTTCCAGGGTCTGCCAAGACTTGGCGACCGCCGACAACGACGGAGGCTTCATGGAGAGTTGCTTGTCGTTCCTCGCGTGAAGCGTTTCGAGCCAATCGTCTGCAGCACGTTGTGCGTGTCGCATATCAACGACCTTCCTTTCTGGAGAGACGGCTGGCACTCACAGCTTTGTGGCTGCAAGCTCGATGCAGAGTATGTCACTCATGCTTGCTTTGCCATGCGAGTATGCGTGCTTGTCGCTGATCTGTTCATTGGCTACTTGTCTCGTCAATGAAGATGCTTTCTCGATATTGGTGTCGCCATTTGTTCGGGTGGTCGTTGGCAAAGGGCGAATGAACTTTCGGCGCTGCGCCTTCCCCGCCAGGCCTTGGCTTCTGTCAATCTTGGCATCAGCTCTTGGAGCAGGGTCGTACCTTTCGCCATGGTTTTGGACAAGTCAACCGTCGATGATGCATCGAAAAGAGGTCTTATCAGAGTTATCTGCATGCTGGAATGCTTGTGAAAACTTTTGCTTCTTACGCCACACTCTCTCTCGTTGTGAATAGACCTGTGTCGCAGCGCGACAGTGTTTGTGAGTTTCGACAGGATGTCCTGCTTTGAACCCCATCACGTCAGGTGGTTCTGACGATGAACACTGCTCAGCCCAAATACATTGTGTATCCCGGACTTCTCCAAGTCATCTTCAAGGTCGGAGATAGCACTGTCATCAACACAAACGATCTCCATCTCGTGGTGGTAGTCGTTGCAGAGCGATCGGGAAAATGTCGCTTCAATGCCTCGATCAAGATGCGGAAAATCCATTTTCGATGGTCTGTGCATCGGCTTATCCGCCACCGCCGCAACTTCTCCGCTTCCGCCTTCCTTTTGTTACCTTCTTGCCTACAGCAACATCGCCGACAAACACCATATTGGCTGTATTGCAGCGGTGGTATGGCAGACTCGACCAATGGAAAAACGCCATCAACTAGCAGTAGGCGTCTTGAATTAACGCACAATGGCTCCCGGAAACGTCAGAAAGTCACGCGTGCTTGCGACGGGTGCAAATCGAAGAAGAAGAGGTGTACCGGCGAGCAACCTTGTATGCCATGTCTGAAGGTGAGTTCGAGATGTACATACGAGGCTCAGTACAACAGAGGTACGTGTGAAGTACTTCAAGCTTCGGGGCGTGACTTGCAACACACGCGAGGTCAAGAGCGCGCGGGAAAGCAGTGCTCCCTGAGAATCCCCGTGTTCCTGTTCCTCCTCAACCCACCATGTGATACTGTCATGATACCACCGGACTGACATTTGTTGAAGGTGTTGCTATAGCCCCTTCTCCAGCACCAACAGCAGGTTCACAACATCGGGATCAAAGATTCTCTACCCCTATAGCATCTGTCTCTCGAACCCCCATCACTGATCGCCTCACAATCGGCCATATCCATTCGGAAAATGGTGCAAACAATACGCCGCAAGAGGCTCGAGAGACTTCGCCACTACACATCGAGTCAGACGGTGATGTAGCTCAAACTCCAAACTTACCAGCACGTGGCTTCTCCTCGGACACGATTGATGGAGTCGCGAGACCAGATTCTGGAAGACAGACACCAGAGATAGACGAAGCTATCGATGGACAGTATCTTGGACCTTCCAGTGCCCAATCTTTCTTGGGCAAAGCACTGCGGCGCCTCGATCGCGA
>Ga0268250_10000827_pt1 | contig 14029 bp, 8 predicted proteins | sample AgamicAsSfe_FD_200448 | JGI IMG/M metagenome (GOLD analysis project Ga0268250, IMG submission 200448) | Agave microbial communities from Guanajuato, Mexico - As.Sf.e (v2) (version 2) | ecosystem: Host-associated > Plants > Phyllosphere > Phylloplane/Leaf | place: Guanajuato, Mexico | collected... | reverse complement strand
GATATAAAGCGCATGCTTGAACTGCTTGCGCGCATCTGAATGCAAAGAGGCTTCCGTTCCTTCTTGAGAGAATTTCCTTCTTCGCACCTTCCTCGACTTTTCCATACAACCACACCGGCCTATCGCCCCTCGATCAACTCGTCGCCCTCGGCATTACTACCCTTCCAATCGCATACCGCCCGCATTCCGCCGATCGCATTACTAGCTCGAGCGCAGCGCCTCACATCTACACTCAGCAGCATGGACGGCCAGCAGAATGGAGACAGTCGCGTCAAGCGTAAAGAACACCCAAGCTCTTCTCAGGACAGACCTCTGAAACAGCTCAGATCAGATGCTACCGCAGATGAGCCTGCCAATGGCTTCGAACATGACGATGAAGTCGATGTCCAACCCGTAATGCACGCCGCGACCACAGACTCGGTCGAGTGGCAGCGTACCATCGAAACCGTCGTCTCAAAAGTCGTCTCTATTCATTTCTGCCAGACCAGCGCATTCGATACCGACCCGGCTCTCTCAAGCGAAGCCACTGGATTTGTTGTTGATGCTGAGAATGGTTATATCTTGACGAACAGAGTGAGCCGGCCTTGAACACACGAAATACTCACGAGCTAACAGAGTACAGCACGTTGTTGGTTCCGGTCCCTTCTGGGGATACTGTATCTTCGACAACCACGAAGAATGCGATGTCTACCCTGTCTACCGCGATCCTGTCCACGACTTCGGTTTCCTCAAATTCGATCCCAAAGCCATCAAGTACATGAAGCTCGCACCCATCGAACTCCGCCCCGACCTTGCGCGCATTGGTGCTGAAATCAGAGTGGTTGGTAACGATGCTGGAGAGAAGCTCAGTATTCTGTCTGGTGTCATTTCAAGATTGGACAGAAACGCCCCCGAATACTCTGAAGGATACTGCGATTTCAACACAAACTACATCCAGGCTGCCGCTGCTGCTAGTGGAGGAAGTTCGGGCAGTCCCGTCGTCAACGTCGAGGGTTATGCTGTCGCTTTGCAAGCAGGAGGAAGACAAGATGGTGCCGCAACCGACTATTTCTTGCCACTGGACCGACCGCTAAGAGCGCTGGAACTCGTCAGAAAAGGAGAAGACGTCTCAAGAGGAAGCATTCAAACACAATTCCTCATCAAGCCATTCGATGAGTGCCGCAGACTTGGTCTGACTTCTGAGCGTGAAGCCGAGGTCCGCGCCAAGTTCCCCAAGGAGACTGGTATGCTGGTCGCTGAGGTTGTTCTGCCCAAGGGCCCTGCCGACAGCAAGATTGAAGAGGGTGACGTTCTAATCAAGGTCAACGACGAGCTCCTTACACAATTTGTCCGCTTGGACGACATCCTGGATTCGAGCGTCGGAGGCCAAGTCAAGTTCCTTGTACAAAGAGGAGGCGAAGAGTTCGAAGCCACCATTGATGTTGGAGACTTGCACGCAATCACCCCGGATCGCTACGTCTCGGCTGCTGGTGCCCTTTTCCACGAGCTCTCCTACCAACAAGCCCGCTTCTATGCTGTCACCCTCAAAGACAACGGTGTGTACTGCTGTGAATCTGGTGGTTCCTTCAGATTCGAAGGTTGCGAGTCTGGCTGGCTAGTTCAGTCCGTTGACAACCAGCCCACGCCTAACCTCGATGCCTTTGTCGAAGTGATGAAAGCTATTCCTGATCGCGCCCGTGTCGTTGTCACTTACAAGCATCTTAGAGACATGCACACTCTCAACACCTCTGTCATTACTGTTGACAGACATTGGCACAGAAAGATGTCGCTACATGTCAGAAATGACAAGACTGGCCTCTGGGACACCACCACTCTTGCCGAGCAACTCCCTCCCGCCGACCCCCAGCCACAAAAGGCAAACTTTATTCAGATGGCCGGCGCACAACATCCTGCTGCCGTCGACATCGTGCGAAGCTTTGTTAGAGTCTCAGTCAGCCTACCGCTTCGTCTGGATGGATTTCCTAAGGGCAGAAAGATTGGATTCGGTCTGGTCATTGATGCTGAGAAGGGTCTCGTCATTGTGTCACGCGCAATTCTGCCATACGACATGTGCGATATCACCATTACTGTAGCTGACTCGATCATCGTTACTGGAAAGGTTGTCTTCATGCACCCTCTGCAAAACTATGCCATCTTGCAATACGACGCCAGTCTGGTACAAGCTCCTGTCAAGTCAGCTAAACTCGCAACCACACCTATGAAGCAGGGAGAAAGCACTATTTTCTTTGGCTTTAACCAGAACCAGAGACCAGTAGTCGCTAAGACAGCTGTCACTGATATCACTTCAGTTGCCATTCCAGCAAGCACAACGACTCCCAGGTACCGTGCAGTCAACTTGGACGCAATCACGGTGGACACCAGCCTGTCAGAGCGTTGCGGAAGCGGTGTGCTTGTTGCTGAGGACGGTACCGTGCAAGCTCTGTGGATGACTTACCTTGGCGAGCGCACACCCCAAGGACGCGATCAGTCATACCACCTGGGCATGTCTACCTCTGCGCTACACGCCGTTGTTGATGATATCAGGAACGGAGACCGACCTCAATTGCGTATCCTCAACCTCGAAACACATATTATGCAGATGAGTGAGGCTCGCATCCACGGCCTTTCGCAGGAGTGGATAGACAGAGTCGAGAAGGAGGATCCCGAGAGACATCAACTTTTCATCGTTCGCAAGGTTGATTCTGACCATCTTGGTGGCCTGATGGAGGGTGACATCATCCTCACTCTCAACGATCGCCTCGTCACTCGCGTCACAGACTTTGATGTCATGTATAGGAACGAATACCTGGATGCCGTCATCCTCCGCAAGAGGGAAGAGATCAAGCTCAAGGTCTCGACCGTACCTACACATGAGTTTGAGACTGACAGAGCCGTCGTCTTCTGCGGTGCCGTTTTGCACCGCCCTCACCACGCCGTGCGCCAACAAATTAAGAAGGTCCACTCAGACGTCTACATCTCTCTGCGTATCGCAGGTTCACCAGCATACATGTACGGCCTCGCACCCACCAACTTCATCACACACGTCAACGGCGTATCCACGCCCGACCTCGACAAGTTTGTTGAAGAGACCAACAAGATCCCCGACAACACATACTTCCGCCTGAAGATCATGACTTTTGACAACCAACCGTGGGTTGCCACTATGAAGAAGAACGAGCATTACTTCCCTACCATTGAGTTCTTGAAGGATCCGGCAGAGAAGGAGGGATGGAGACGAGTTACGTATGATGAGCAGGGCAAGGTCAAGGCTGGTGGTGATTTGCCTGAAGCCGCACAAGAGGCTGCAATCGGTGATGTTGAGATGCCTGATGAAGGGCCGATGGTCTAAGATCGTCGTCTATAACAAAGATGAATCTTTCAGATAGACGGTTGCGTCCATGATGCAACCTTTTCGGATACAGTAGATCCTTTGTGTCTACCATGATAAAAGCACAGTAATTCAGCCATATACACTATACCAAATATATCTTACCTACCTAACCTACCAAGACCCTTGATTCTTCTCTCTTGCTTGAACCACCGGCTTCCCACGCCAACACTTCTTCGATACTCATCCATCCCACCGACAAACCACCGCATCGCCCAGCTTTGCGCCCAGCCATGTCCAGTAGGAACGATCGTCATCAGCATTCACAGTCGATGGTTGATATCATTGTTTTCCCACTCTGTGACTAATTTTGTTGCCGTAAAAAGTTCTGTCCCTTGACTTGGGGTCGTTATTTTCTGGCGGAAAAGCTCGGTGGGTTTGCATGCGAATGTCGACATGCCGAAATCGGGGACTGAGTCGTCTAGGTTTATAGATTTTTTTCCTTGTTGCGAGGATGAGGGAAGTAGAACGAGGAAGAGAGGACGAGAAGGCTGGAGAGGTACGTAAGTAGAATCTAGAGCAGATGCAGAAGAGGTAGGCAGAGGAAAAGGAGGAGGAATATTGACGAGCTAGCGGTGGGGGCAGGGTGGCCTTAATATACTTGACGAAAGCGACATCAACCCTCACTCTCACAGCGGTATGCCAGCAATATCACAACCGTCAGCATACTCGATGGCTTTTAGAAGCAGTACTCTCTTCATAGAAAAGCAGAATTCAAAAATGACGAAAGAACCATGCGACGACCACGCGACAAGCGATATTCCACACACAAAAGACTCGAAAATCAAAATCACCTTGATGTATGTCAAAGACTCCATCTACGGCGACAGCAAGGTCTATACCACAAACCAACATCTCAGAAACTTGCATCTATGAATCTCACGTCACAGTCACAGTCACAGTCAACACAGATAGTTTTGATATAGCAAATTTTTTGTATTCCTTGTAAAAACATCAGAATTTAACAGTAAAAAACCTCTTCAAGAAACTCTCATCACTGCCCTGTTCTCCCAGAAGAAACAATTTTTAAAAAAAGAGAACGACTAAACAGCTTTTTTTTTGGTGATTAAAAGAGAGAGTATCTTGTTGTAAAGCAGAAAAAAGCAGAAAGAGGAAAAAGGCCCTCGAGTCAACAAGCATTAGACGACTCGGACTTCGTGAACTGGCCGTAAATTCCGAGAGTAAGGAAAGTAAAAAAGCAAATAGACGCTGGATGCGTAATGGGGTATGGGAAGGGAAAGGACTTTTGATAGCGCGATGGCAGGATGGGAGATGGGGCAGTTTGCAGAGCAGTGAGGAAGAGATGCGAAGAGTGATCATCAAGCATCAGAGAGTGCCAAAGAGAGGGCGTTCCGCAACTCTCAATGGGGGTATCACTCTTGATGCAAGATAGAAAGACTCTTGCAATTCTACCTTGACTGTTTGCGAGAGTGAAGAGGTGTGAGCTAGCTCTAGGACTGGAAGGCAGTGCCGTAGGTTTCGGCAATGCCTGCATTAGCAGGCAAACCACGAGCAATGTTGAGCTGCTTGTGCATGGCCACGAGCGCCATACTGAGCTCCTGCTTCTCGAGTTGAAGCTGCTTGACCTGGGTTTCGAGCTCTGCCTCGTTGTCGACCTTCCTCTGGCGGGACTTGCGAGCGGCGGCGGTATTCTTGGCCCTCTTTCTCTCGACAGGGTCTTCGATGAGATCGGGGTTGATCTCAGGCAGGACCTTGGCGGCCCTCTTGTTCTTGCGGACTCCAGAGGAGACAGCGCCGAGTACAGCAGGCTTGGGTGAAGCGAGTGCAGCGGACATGGGTGAACTTTCGTAGCCTGCGAGAGAGACTGCGCGAGGAGCTACAGAGAATTGCTTAGGGGCCGCGAAGAGAGATGGCATGTTCTGATCATCAACTGCCAAGTCATCGAGAATGACAGGCGATGGATCGGCAGAGTTGAAGTCTGAGAGCCCGTAGAAGAGATTAGAGAACTCTCCATGGTCAAGTGCCTCGACACTGAGCGTAGGCGATGGATCAGTGGAGCCGGAAGTCTCGTTGGTGAATGTGGGCGAGAAATCACTGTCGAAGTTCAAGGCAGGGATGTCGGTGGCCAAGGGAGCCCACTCTGTTCCAGACGAGGGTGTGTTCTCGATCTGCTGCATACAGACGGTTCCGCTGTTGACGTTGTTCTGGTAAGAAGGGAGCGGTGCGAAGGACACGCTCTTTTGAGGCTTCTCAGGCTCGCCGAACAATTGCATGTCGGCTCCCTGAGGAAGAAAGCCGCTGAACTCGTTCGAGCTGAGATCAGAGAACGTGCCGTCATAGGCAACGTTGCTCTGTTCGTTGAAGTTGGTGTTGTAAGCAGACATATTGGGAGTATGTTCTGAGGGCGTGTGTTTTGAAGATTTGGTTAGGAGTGGTTGAGGGTTGGAACTTCGGTTCTGGTATGTGTTCGAAGATTGCGAAGAGAAGCAGATGGGAAAGACGGAAGCCGAATTTAAGGGATTCTCGCAGTGCGCAGAAAAAGAGAAATCGTTCAGAAGTGCTGCCTGGGAGCTTGCACGCGGCTTATGCGTAAGCTGTTGCGTCGAATCTTGCGCACACGGAGTTTGAGCAGGTTTCGTGTGGACTGCGAAGAGGGTAAAGTCCTTGTTGGGGGCTTGTTGTCGGGGCGTATGCCTGGGGGAGTTCAATTGAGGAAGACATGGTTGTGGTGTGAGGGCCGTGATTGGCTGTGAGTTCTGTTGCTGAAGGTCCGAAGACGACGACGAGGTGTTGGCGAAACTCAAGGGCGAATGCTCTTGAGAGTGTTTTGGAAGTAGTGGACGAAGTTGTCTTAATGCTGGTATGCTGGGCGACGGTATGGGGGGGTTTATGCAGCCATCTTGAATGCGTAAACCTGGAATGAGTATGTGTATTGAGAGTGCGTGTTTTGTAAGGAGGAAAATGAAGTGCAAGAGGGCCTTGGGGAAGTCGTCCTTTTGATACGCTGACACTCCCTCAGACTGACCCCGTGTGGGTGGGTCTAATAATGCACGGTGCACCAGCTGTGAGTCACCAAACTTTAATCCCGCTCGTTCAGACATGCCCATCTCCAACGATGCGTTTTCTTTGGACTTCGGTCCTGTAAACTCCCTCAAATAAAGCCTTCGACTCTGCGCACTTTAGCATCATTGAGAGCACCCAAATCGACCTAACTTCTGCCATACAGTGTTGTTCAGAAAGTGTCCAAGAAGCACAATTGTCCGATCTCGGCATCCTGCTTATCTTGCCGCGAGCCGCTAGTCCTGCGCCCTTCGCAGGACATCCAACCCCGGATTGGTTGGGGACGTCTGCCCTGCTGCCTGCCATTTTCAAGGCAACTGTTGCATGTGAGACGCGCAGTTGACATGAATGTGTGAATAACGACTTCGCCGAGGCGTCTGCGATCGCATTCAACAAAGCCATGACCTCGTACGCTGTTGTCAAAATCGGAATGAGGCCGGCGATAATATCTTGGCTTGCTCTATAATGTTGGCATGTTATACCGCACCTTGCGCATTCGTGACATTCTGTACGCGAGTATGCTTCGAGCGTCGAATTGAGTGTTGTCTTCCCACAACGTCCTTCCAGTAGATTGGTGTAGTCGTCTTCAGTTCTGCAATGAGGACCATCGCTTTATATAGAGCCGGCGCAAGCGATATGTGTCATCTAGGTTGCGTGAGTCGAATTTGACGGTCGATGTCTGAACTGTGGATGGTGACCGAGTATTCAACATATTGATTCGCCCTTATGAGGAGCGTAGGTCAGTTGAGAGCAAGATTGTCGGCTGGGCGCGCGTAGCAGTCAGCATATGCTGTGCTCCTAAAGCGCGATATCCGATGGCTCTCGTTGCTGAGCAGATTCAACCAGATGGTAGGCTGTGATCTGCTATGTGTTGTACACCACGAGGAATCCACGAGTTGGCGTTCGACGACAACTGTCAACTACGAAGATGGCTTCCTTCTTGAGAATAGCAGTTGGAAGATTGAGTGATGTGGAAAGTTGGTAAGGTGATATGAGAAGTTGTTGAGGCAATGTGTGAGGGACGAGCTTGCTGGAACAGGGTGAAGTGATAGGAGAACAAGGACGGAACCACACGCGGTTTGAAGATCTGCATCTGCCAAACATCGAGTTATGGATCATCAAAGGGTCGATCATCATAGATGTTCGCAGATCCCTGCTTAGAAAAGGCCCGTCATAAGTCTTCTCGGATGATCATCTTGTCTTGAGCATCGACTGCACGCTACGGGGATGCTTTCTGGCTTCAATGCTACATCCTAACGACCTAGGATAATCTGCCAGTACGAAAGCTACCTTCTGCAACTCTCAGGCTTGCCAGCCTCACAGGTGTCCCTTTATCTAAGCAGATCCACACATGTATCATCACACCTCCTGTCGACTGATGGGTGGGTTTAATCATCAAGTTCCTTTCATTGGATCCTCAAGTTTATCCACAACGATCTGGTGTTCACTTCATACGAGCATGAAGAAAGACAGCTGTCATCGTACAAACATGATGGTGGTAAGAGGAAGAAATGCGATGTCAGAACATGTTCTCATTGGAAACGTAGAAAGGGTCTGTCTGGGTATATGAAAGTTTTTGAGGAGGATTGAACAAGAACATTTAAACAACATGCTTGACCTGTACAAAAGACGTCAAAATCAGCGCCTGAAGTCGAGAAGATGAATCAAGAAAACAGGGCTATGAGCGTACCTCGAAGAAACGCTTGAGCCACCAGACCTGGAAGATACCCTCGCCAATCAAGACACCAAGCTGGAAGATGCTCCACCACTTGACTCTGGCATTGGTGCTCTCGGCGGTGTTGCGGTGGGTGCGTTCGCGGACGACAATGTATCCCTGCTCATCCTTGACCTGTGCGAGCATCTCGCCGAGAATGCGCACTTCCTTCTCCAGAGGATCCTGGGGAGCCTCGCTCTCGGGGACGTAGACAATGCCGTGGACGTTGAAGCTGACCTCCTTTGTGTTGGCCGACCAGTGTTCGTTGCTGAAGCAGTAGAGGTAGCGGCCATCCATGTGTGCGGTGAAGCTGTGGTCGCCGCTGCTGACGGAGCGCTCGTGGACTTGGTATGCGTTGGCTGGGTTTTGAATCTGCGAATGTGGTCAGTTTGCGTCGCAATCGTACATGAAAAGAACGACATACCCAGAAGTCAATGTCGAGGTTTCCACTGCCACCAAACTCGCGATCGCCGACCTGGAAGGTGACGGTCATTCTGTCGTCCGAGTGCAACTCCTCGTGGAAGCATTCGCGCGAGTGTGCCTTCAGCTGAATGTTGTGTGCCGAGCTGACGGCAAAGAGACCGCAGAGAGCTGCATAGAGAAAGGCGAGGACGAGCATGTTTGCTGTCTGTCGAGAGTTGTGACACACAAGAAAGGTATGGAGCGATGCACGACAGCAATTGTTTGTTCGATATGTTGCGCTGTCCCTTGAATATGGAGGTGCACGGTCCCCTGAGCTCTTGCAGCCCCCTATCCAGACACGAACGGTTTCTTGGACTTTGCAGGCTTGGTCTCAAAGACGATTCCTGGATTATATGTATCCGTATATATCTGTATAGCTATCTATGGAGTCGGTCTGGTCTTTATCCTCAATATCTAGAGTTCGTGATTAACTGTCACCGATTACTCCGAGTATGTTCAAGACAGCTTGTTGGCTGTTTCCTTCGGTACACCTTCCCATTCTTGAAGCTTGCTGCTCGCCAAGTTCTGTGGCCCGGGCACATTCCTTGAACTTCATCCCATGCCATACTCTGCTCGTTCTGTCCTATTGTATCATGCACACGTATACTGACTGCCTATCTGTATGGACTTCATCTCTGATCATGTTCGTGGAAAGGACTATCCGGAAGGAACGCCAGGATGAACGGTAATCTTTCCCATCGGCCACATGCTCATAGACCACTGGACCTAGAATATGTCCGTATTGGCTCCTACTTCCTGGAAGCAGAAAAAGCTCTTCTGGTTTTGGAGATATTGGAAATATTCACCGTCGGAACGGTATCTCAACCGACCAGACACGAGGAGCAAATACCTGGGCACATCTGGTGCATATCTCTGAATGTCATTTTGACACAGAGCATCAGACTGGACAGGACATGATCCCGCAGAAACGGAAAGACGATATCTGGTTGGTTGCAACTGGTAGTTCAAGCTCACCTTGGTCGAGCCGTTTCCCCTGGTAGGCCTGGAATACATACTGGAGACTGATTCCTGGGAATGGATCAGGATAGCACATCGTAGTTACTAAGGTCCCTGGCCAAGCACAACAGATCTGGATCGCGTCTCCAGATGGTCCGGTGGTCACTGGAACAGGAACATGCGGGTCCCTGTGCCCTTCCAATGTGCTTTAAAAGCCATCTTGCTCGGCCAACAACGACAATAGGTGGTGCGAATTCATCTACAAGTGGGATGACTGGTACTTACATTCACACAAGCTGGACGAGGAACTTTACTTGCCTTACTGGAGATGGTGCATATGTGTCTCGACATCTAGAAATCGCGTCGCGCTGCACTCGCGGCATGATGACATTGCTGTAACCTCCGATAGTGTTGGTAGTGATTGTCTCTGCGCCAGTGTTGTTGTTGATGTCGGAGTGTTGCAGCGATGACTACGCAGCAGGCTGAGCCAAACCTGCATACATCATGTACAGTTGAAGCAACGCCATCGGTGATATGAAGATTGCAGGGCGATATGCCTCGACAAAAGGTAAGGCGACCACTCTGATGGTTAGCATGCAATGATTCACTGTTGCAGTGCAGAGTCACAGTGTGCTTGTTTTGTTTGTGTGAGGGAGGCCAGATTCAGAGGAGACTATATAATTGAAAAAAGTTGGGTCACTTTCACCCAGTGGGCGGGAAGGATAGTGTGAGTGGTTAACCCGTACTAAACTGAGCAACCTTACGGTATGCTTGGGGGGCTGCCCTGCGGGAGGCAGTTAGGGCCACAGTAAGCCATGTCCGCGCCGCAAGGCATATCCGCTCCTTTTTTGCTTCTTGGTATGTCTTTTTTACTTCTTTCTCCTACTGTAGCATGCCTCTAGGGGGTTGGTATAGGGAAGGGTGTTGTTTGTGCAAAAAGAGCTGGTTGTAAGATACACAGAGTTGAACACTTTGTTTACGTGCATCAATACGCGCGCTTGTTATAGCCAGTGTTCAATCCGCCATGAGACCAACACCTTTCGCACTTCTTTTGCTCTTTCACTTTCTATTACTCCCATTTATCTACTTTCATCTTTTCAACACCTCACAAGCACTCGCCTACGGCATCAATGGCTCCACCTGCTTCTCTTCATCACCGCCCTTGAAGTGCAACCAGAGACTTCCTACTGAGCGTCTGCGCACACTTTACTCTCACCCACCATCTCAGCACTTGCATCTTTCCGCACCACGATGGCAGGCTCAAAGTCACCAGAGCTCCCCATCTCTCTCATCGACATCTTCCTCGGCTCAGGCCGCACCATCCGCAGACCAACCGGCCCACCAGGGGTGAGCACGACGCATCTCTCCCTTCACCATCTGAGAATGCTGACTCACACAGCTGCCTTTTCTACAGACACCCGGAAAGACCGAGCTCGTTCTAGTGCGTCCTTCCAGACGCGCCAGTCTTGCAAAGGAACTCGGCGGTCAAGAAGCCAAAGCTGCCAGCGCTCAAGGCAGCAACAAAGACGCCGCGGCATCAGGCTCCAAACACAGCAGCAAAAAGGAAGATAGCAAACCCAACTCAAAGCCCACCAGCGAAAAAGCAGCTTCCAACGACAAAGCCGCAGACGCGAAGAAGACAGCCGAAGAACCCAAGACCAACGGCGACAAACCTCAAGCCAACGCCCAAACCCCTGTCTTCACACCCGAAGAAGACGCAAAACTCCTCCTCCTCAAGAGCGAAGGCAAAACCTGGCCAGAAATCGCCGCCGCCATCAACAAAACCAAGAAGCAAACTACCCGACGATTTGGCGAGATCAAACCCAGCGACTGGAAGCCGCAAAAGGGAGGTAAACACGGCATCGACAAGGCCGGAGTTTCCGACGAGAAGAACGACCAAACCGACAAACAAGTCGCAAAGATGGGGAAAAAAGACAAGCAACTCGAAGAGCGCAAGAGCAAGTCCGCTGCCATTGACAAACACAAGAACGAGAAGGCATTATCAGCCGCACTGCTCGTAGCCGGTGAAGTCAAACACGCACATGCTCACTGCCACGAAGTACACCACCACATCCACAACCAAGACACCGCGCCCCATCGCTCTTCCAACGACACCCATCCTCGCCGCACCAAAGAAGCCCCACGCACGCGCGACACGAAGCTCACTTCCCAACCCAAATACTCTCACCCTCCTGCATCTCCCTCCGTCGCCGCTTCCTCACGTACAGCATACACCCTCGCCACAACACCCTCTCTCACCGAAGACGACCTCTTCAGCTTTGGCGAACTGCAGGCCTTGTCAGAGTTGATTGGCAAAGACATGCAGGGAATGTGGCAAAGAGTCAGTGCTGCGTTTTTCGGCATGACGGGACGCAGGATCGCTGCTGAGGACATCAGGGATAAATTTGAGGGATTGAGTCAGTAGGATGTGGGTGAAGTGACAAGAAGCAAATGGCAAGAGAATGATGGGAAGGAAGGAGGCACAGGTGTATCGAAGGAACAAGCAAAGACGAGGCAGTTGGTCGTGACTGCTAGCCTCTGCATTCTCTTGCTTCACACACTGGGAGAAGCAAAAGAAAAAACGTAGAGAAACGAATGCAATTTGGCAGATGACCTCTTCTCATTTACAAAAGAAGACCAAGATACACTCTTTTCTTCACGCTCTTTTCCCCCCAACAATCTTGTCCATCCATGACCCACTCTGTTTTTGAGAATCTCGTAATCAAAAGCACAATTTGAGAAACTAGCATTTAGGGAAACAAAACATACGTGATGACGAGAATAAGTGAGAGAATGAACTACATACTTGATTGACCATGTCTGTCTGGCATCAAGAGGAATCTAGTGATGCATGGTAGCAACTCCCGCAGCGTCGGCCTAGGCTGTAATCCTGCGCTTGTAATCGTTCACATCACCGTCAAAGTGCTTAACACCGCCCTCATCATGAATCATAAGGGAAGAGTACAAAGCTTTCAAGATAGTAACGTTATGCCTATAGAAAGCGGCGGGTTAGTATACAAGAAAAGTCAGAAGGGGGTTTGGTGGAAGGGAAAGTTTTTCGATAGATATAGAGGCAAGTGATTGATGCACAGTGATATTTGCGGTTGAAACACTGCTTACGCGATTTTGCTTGTGGGAGAGAGCGCTATGGAGTGTTTAGTAAAGAAGGTGACAGGTCCATCTGATGGAACCGAAGGATATTACTACAAGCTGGCGACATTACAACAGCTCAAGTTCATCTCGAATTAAAGCAGCTGAGCGCAGCATCGGTAGAGAGGAGGAACTAGGCACGAACGCAGTAATACTTGTCACAAGCGGTAGAGGATTTCACAGAGAAGAGACTCAAGCATAGAATGGATAGTATACGCTACAACATCATTAGAGAATCACAGACAAGGGACCGAGAGGCAAGAAGTGGAACGTCAAAGACGGGCAGTAGGGAGAACAAATGTCTATGCAGTGTGGCTGGCTGGCTGGCTAATCGAAGAAGAAAGAAAAAGAAAGGAAACTACAAAAGTGTGAAGTGATACACAAACGCTTCTTCTGAATGGTGTGTGCCTCGCTGAATGCTTGCGCAAAGGTAAGAAAAAGCGAGGAACAATGCAGTGGTTCTTGTCTTTTTTGTTGTCCAATCACCCCCTGTGCAACCTGTCCCTCCAAACCATCAAAAGAGATAGAATACAACAGGGAAGAAAGAGGAGAAAGACAAAATGGTGATATGCGACAGATTCAGAGTCCGCTCATCCGCTCAAAACCGCTTTGCTCAAATAAAAGGTCAGAAAGGAGTAGAAAGAAGGCCGTTCGCTGAACCGGAATGAAAAGACGTGGTCGCAGAAATGTGTGTGGTATGAATCAAACGTGAAAAGGAAGAGAGACATTAGTGGTACAAAGTGGAAAAATCATTGCCAGCCTTTTTTCGCATACGTCGTCTCTTGAATACAATGAAAATGATCCTGTAATGTGATTGATCAAGAAGCTGTGTAGTGGGTGACCAGAGAAATAATAGACCGCTTTTGTTTTTAGGTCATGGCCATGAGGCGTAATCGAGAGTTCAGCTCCTCGGTTGGAGTGGTTATCCCATCGTCTGAAGAAGTACGGTCCAAAGCACCTGTGGAGCGTCGACTTCGGCGATGGACGGTCGGCGATTCAGGGACCTCGCGTTTTCTTCGGCGTACGGATCGACTTCCATGCGAACCGATACTACCTTTTAGACTCTTCGGGCTGGGAAGTAGATCTTCTGCGTCCCTGATAACTTTTTTGACTCTATCTCGTAGCTCTTGGACGTAGGGAATGATGCGCTTCAATGTTGCCGTGTCGAAGTGAACCTTGTCCCGCCCTTCGAGATCAAAACCGGCGTTGGAGAGTCGCTTCTTTTGCAACGCTTCTATTACCGAGCGAGCGACAGCTTCCGAGTTCTTTCGCGGTCTTCGAGGCGTTGCTGGTGTAACGAAGATGCCGTTGTCGGTCCTGGTCGGAGAGATAGTCGCCTCCTCATCGTAGAAATTAAA